>Ga0209633_10003619_pt1 | contig 14206 bp, 11 predicted proteins | sample Cruoilmetagenom1_FD_187290 | JGI IMG/M metagenome (GOLD analysis project Ga0209633, IMG submission 187290) | Oil polluted marine microbial communities from Coal Oil Point, Santa Barbara, California, USA - Sample 1 (SPAdes) (version 2) | ecosystem: Environmental > Aquatic > Marine > Oil seeps ... | reverse complement strand
CATTGTTTTGATGACTCCATTGTCATCCCTGGCTGTCGACAAAACAGATGGTCAGTCTCTGGATCAGGCAGCCAATGACCCGACCGCCTCATTGATGTCTGTCCAGATACAGAAACTGTACAGCGGTGATTACTACAATCTGTCTTCCGAAGACAGCAGCGCTGTTTTGCTGCGTTCGGCGATTCCTTTTACAACATGCAGCACGAAGCATATTGCCAGGGGAACTTTACCCATTGTCACGGATAACCCTTCTAACCCGACTTGTCGGAAAACTTTCAGACTCGCTGGATAAGTACCTTGAAAGTAAATGGAACAGCATAATTTCAAAATATACTCCTTGGTTTCTTGTTTTTTATGACAGAAGTTCAGGAGTAAGGTACTAATGAGACCGGTCTAGGTGATTTGGTGCTCTTTGACCTTCTGGCCTTTGATAAATCATGGGGGCGTTGGGGTGCCGGGCTTGTTGGAATGTTTCCCACAGCTAGTGACGAAAAGCTCGGTTCAGGAAAATGGTCTGCCAGCCCCGCTGTTGGTTTTGTTGCCCGCAGCGAGAAATTGATGTGGGGAGTGTTTAACCAGAACCTCTTTTCCTTTGCCGGTGACGATGACCGTGATGATGTCGGGGTGAGTATTTTACAGCCGATTGTAAATTATTCCCTGCCGAACAAATGGTCAATCGGGGTCTCTGAGATGAATATTACCTACGATTGGGAAAAGAGTGGGTGGACGAACCTGCCACTTGGTTTGAAGGTCAATAAACTTGTTAAATTCAGTAAGCTGCCTGTCATGTTCAGTGGCTCGTATGAGTATAATTTTCAAGACGATTATGTCTCACCGGAATGGACGGTCAACTTTACTCTGAAATTCTTATTTCCTATCTGATAGCAAAGGCTATTCTGAAAAAAACGCAGTAAAATTTACAAAGAAGAAAACAACATAAAAGGTAAGGAGCAAACAGTTCAATATGAAAAACACTATTCTGAATCGTGTGGCACTGGCCACGGTATTTTTGTTGATTTGTCTGTGGAGCAGTGCCCATGCAGTTGAGGGTGGAAGGTCTCTCTATCTACTGGGTAAGCGTGGGCCCCTGGCCGGGCTTATTCCAAAACCCGGCTGGTATATTACCGATGACGTGTATTACTATACTGCTGATACTGATCAGAAGTTGCCGATTGCCGGGGTGGTTGGTCAAAATGTTTCAGCTGATGCATTGGCCAATCTTTTTCAGATAACCGGGATTACTGAGACATTAATTGGGAATGGCCGTCTGGCAGTAAGTGTGTTGGTGCCCTACAGTCATATGGAAGTTGCTGCTGATGTTTCTACCACGTACAAAGGGATCCCTATTGGTGCTACCATATCAGACGACACAACTGCTTTTGGAGATCCTGTCCTGGCAACATCTCTTGGTTGGCGTCATCGTGATGGTGATCTGTTTCGTGCCTGGAATGTCTATGGCTCACTTTTTATCCCCATCGGTTCATACGAAGAAGGACGACTTGCCAATGCAGGAGCAAACCGTTGGGGCCTTGATATAGGAACCGGATTCACCATGGGTAACTTCAAAAGGGGACGGGAGTTTTCCGGTGTACTCGGAATGACGATTAATGGTGAAAATCTTGACACCGACTACCAGAGCGGACTTGAAGCCCATATAGAGCTTACCTACAAACAACACCTGGCCTCCGGCTTATCGGCTGGTCTTGTTGGCTACTATAATTACCAGTTCACGGCAGACAGTGGCGGCCCGGCAATTCTTGGTGATTTCAAGGGACGGGTAGCTGCTATCGGCCCGGAACTTGCCTACCAGTTCGAACTTGCAGAGCGTTCCATGGGACTTGATCTGCGTTGGTACCATGAATTTGATGCAAAGAATCGGGTCCAGGGTGACAGTGTTTTTTTGACCCTGTCCTTACCACTGTATAAAAATAAACAGCAGTAAATTTTAAAAAAATTAAATGATCATGATTGAGACTGCAACATCATGCTTGACTCAAGGAGTTCTGACATGAAAAAAACACTCATCATTGCCTGTGCAATCTCCTTTCTTTTCTGCTGGAATACAACGGCCATGGCCGCCCCAAAACCCAAACCTTTGGATCGTGACTGCACAGCAGCTAAGGCGGGAAAGAATATGGCAATGAAGGCTACGATAGGAGTTGGTGGCCCTTGTGGTCCTGCTGATGCGGCTAAGGATACAGCTAAAGATGCTGTTGGTCTGGATGATAAGAAAGATAAGAAAAAGGGTCTGTTGAAAAAATAATTATCTATACGAGTCGACCTACAAATTATTCCATCACTTAAGATAGTGGCTGTCGATTTGTATTCTTTTAATTTGTACTTAAATATCAAGGATGTTTCTATGCAGTTGCGATTACCATTTATACTTACCGTCACCATTGCTGCACTACTGGCGACCTCCACGCTGATCTTTGCTGCCGAGGAAAGCGGAGACAAACAACGTGTCCAGACAACGGCCAATCCGAACATCCCGGCTGATGAACTGGCCTTGATGCTCCACCCTTTCACCAAGGCAGAGTTATTAATCGAGGCTGACGGTTGGCAGGCGCTGGTAAGGGAAAAGGCGGTAGCTATTTCCAGGGCTGAGATTGCGGTAAAACGTCAGTCCAAAGAGATCGCCAAGACCAAGGAGATCCAGGGTCAGGTTGAAGAGGCAAAAGAGGAACTCCAACAGGTCAAAGACAAGACCGAAGAAGCCAAGGCTTCCGGTGATACAGCAGCGGTCCAGGATGCGGAAAAGGCAGCTCAAAAGGCACAAGAAAAGATTGCAACAGTGCAGCAGACCGTTACAGAAGCGGCCGACGCAGCTGACAAGACCGCTGAAATGTATGACAAGATGTCCGATGATACCAAGCAGGGCATTAAAGAGACTGTTGCCGCTGCTGACAAGGCTCAAGATGCCGTGCAAAAGGTTAAGGATGTGGTTGGTGATGCTGCGGATAAGAAGGATGTGGATGAGGTCAAAAAAGCAGCAGCAGAGGCTCATACAGTAACCAGTGATGCTCAACAGGCTGCTGATAAGGTTACCACCAAGACAAAAATGACGGCTGTCGCCCTCGAAGTCAGCAGGAGTAATGTCCTGGAAGAGACGACAAAGGCAATGCAAGACGCCAGGGCAGATAAAAAGGATGAGAAGGTTGACATGCTCGAGCTGGTCAACAGTCTGCGTCTGGAGCGGACCAAGCTGGTCGACAATTTTCGTACAACAGTTGACGAACTCGAGAGCCGGACTGATAAAGACGACAGTAAGACCCTGGCAGCGGTTAAGGATTATCGGCTCTACATTCGATCTGTTAGTGGTATCAATCTCGATCTGACCGACACCACCTCGGCCTGGGTTGCAATCAAGGGTTGGATTACCTCTGAGGAGGGAGGGATGCGTTGGGCTAAGAACCTTGCCGTTTTCTTCGGTATTCTGATCGTAGCCTGGTTCTTGGCACGGTTTGCCAGCTGGCTGTTGCACAGGGCCACGAGCAGGGTGCAACTGCCACAACTGCTAGAGCAATTCCTGGTCAAGTCCATCCGCTGGATTGTGATGATTGCTGGTGTTATCGTGGCTCTGACCGCTCTGGAGGTCTCAGTTGCGCCTCTTCTTGCCATGGTTGGCGCTGCCGGCTTTATTCTTGCCTTTGCCCTCAAGGATTCATTAGGTAACTTTGCCAGCGGGTTGATGATCCTGTTCTTCAGGCCTTTTGACATTGGCGACCTCGTCGAAGTTGGTGGTGTTAGCGGTAAGGTTCTCTCTTTGAATCTTGTTGCGACAACGATCAGAACCCCGGATAATAAAGAGATGATTGTGCCCAACAACACCGTCTTTGGAAATGTTATTACCAATTCTACCAGTGTCAATACACGGCGTGTCGACATGGTATTCGGTATTGGCTATGACGATGACATCGACAAGACATTGTTGATCCTCAATGATATCGTGAATAGCCATCCCATGGTTTTGAAAAATCCGGAATCAACGATTAAAGTACATACTCTGGCCGACTCCTCGGTCAACTTCATCTGTCGGCCCTGGACCAAAAGCGGCGATTACTGGGATGTCTACTGGGATATTACCAGCGAAGTCAAAAAACGTTTCGATGCAGAGGGGGTTGGCATACCTTACCCGCAACAGGATGTACATCTTTACGTTAAAGATGCTGAAGCAGGTAAAGCATGCGTATCAGGTATTGAGCAGCAGCCTGAGGTCAGAGGAGCTGCCAATTGGAAGAATAAAAAATCTTAATTGTATCCTTTCCCTTACATCGCGAATTCATTCTTGGCCTGCCAGCAGTTCGTGGCAGGTATCAACGACATATTTTGGGAAAATTTGCGCAGCCAGGGATAATTTTGGTCGTATCGTAATAAGAGTAAAATTTTATGATAGGTGCAGCGAAAAATAGGATTGGCAAGTGTAAGGCCAACCAATGGATAGCAAGCGTAAAGCTGACCTTATTCCTGATCAGCTCATAAGTGATCCTGCCTAAAAGCCGACTTTATACCTGAAAGCCTCCGCCCTTTGGGCGGGCCCCACCTACACGAATGCAATGAGTGCTGGTGGGGTGTTTTTTCCGCGCAGCGGTTCAGTTCTTCCAGCAAATTAATTATCTGGGATGATTATATAGCCTCCTCTATCTTTATGTAAGAATAATGTAAGGTTTCCTCTCTGTACTCCCCTCATCACTATCCCAGAAGAGGCTCATGAAATTTTCAATGCCTGCTCTAAACAGGAGACCATAGACCTCGGCAGACAGACCACCGCAGAGGTTTTAATTGTATGACATACTACCTTCAACCCTTGAAATGAAACCTGAGGCTCAGGACTGGTATGACAGTCTAAACACGGCAGGAAAACAGAGGGTTTATCGTTTCCTTGTCGAAAATTATGGAGCAGTACAGGGGTAAAACTCTGCTTGGATGGAGGTAGTATTTAACAAAAAAATGCATCTCTTTGTTGGTATCTTATGTATTTTCAGTAAGTTGGATAAATAGAAGAAGACTCCTCCCACGTTGTGGTCTTGTTATATTTGTCAGGACTCGGTAAGACATATAATGTAAGGGAAAAATCATCTGAATTGATATAAGACAAAACCAAACCTGCCGCAAGCCAGGGACGGAAAACCACGGGTCTGTAAAAGATAGCCGGGTTGCCTTTTTAAAGAGGTGGCTCGGCTTTTTTGTTTGTTAGAAGGAAATAGTCTTAAAAACAGCAAGTTGATTTCAATCTAAAAAGGAGGTGAAAATTACACAAGCTGGTAGCTAAAACTTTATTGACCGGATGATGTAATGTGAAAAAAGGAGGAACACATGAGGAACAAGAAATTTTTTAAGTTGGCTTCTTTTATTGTGGTGCTGACCGTTGGCCTAACTCTTATGACGGCCTTCGCGTTTGCTGGCAAGAGTGCCCCTAAAGGAAATGCATTGGGATGGCACGGGGATCGCGGTCATAGCGTACAACTAGGACCACGACCGTATTTCGTCGTCGAAGATATGGACGAGAGTAGCCTCAAGACCAAACTTCAGCAATGTTCTGAGGGACCATTTAAAAGAACCGATTTCTCAATTGGTCACCGTGGTGCTGCCTTGCAGTTCCCCGAACACACGAAAGAGTCCTATCTGGCGGCCGCCCGCATGGGTGCAGGCATCATTGAATGCGATGTAACTTTTACCAATGACAGAGAACTTGTGTGTCGCCACTCGCAGTGCGATCTTCACACCACCACAAACATCCTTGCCATCCCTGAGCTTGCCAGTAAGTGTTCTGAGCCTTTTTCTCCTGCTGAATTTGACCCAGATGGTGAGCGCACCGAAGCTGCGTCGGCAAGATGCTGCACCAGCGACATCACCTTGGATGAGTTCAAAACACTTTGCGGTAAGATGGATGCTAGTGACGGAAACGCAACTACCGTGGAGGAGTATATGGGAGGTACCGCGAACTACCGTACCGATTTGTATTCCACTTGTGGGACCGTATTGAGTCACGTAGAAAGCATCGAGCTTTTCAAAGATCTAGGTGTGAAGATGACCCCCGAACTAAAATCCCCAAGCGTAGAAATGCCTTATGAAGGTGATTATACACAGGAGGTTTACGCTCAGCAGATGATAGATGAGTACAAGATGGCGAACGTTCACCCGAAAAAGGTGTTTGCGCAGTCCTTCAACCTCGACGATGTGCTCTACTGGATTGAAAACGAACCTGGGTTCGGCAAGCAGGCAGTCTATCTAGATGGACGTTACAGTGATTCTAGTTTTGATCACACCGATCCAAATACCTGGTCACCTGATATGGGGGAACTCGTCGCCCAAGGTGTGAACATTATCGCACCACCTATGTGGATGCTCCTTGCACTAAATGAAAGCGACCAGATCGTTCCATCGACATACGCCATTGCTGCCAAGTCTGCAGGGCTCGAAATTATCACCTGGACTTTAGAGCGCTCCGGGTTCTTGAAGAACGGTGGTGGTTGGTACTACCAGACAATAACTGATGTAATCGACAACGATGGTGACATGATGGAGGTCCTTGACGTGCTGGCTATGGACGTAGGCATTATAGGCATCTTCTCAGACTGGCCTGCCACAGTGACCTACTATGGTAGTTGTATGAAGCTCAAGTAATTATTTGATTACTACTAATCTTCAGCTTAAAATAGTCACCAACACTAAAATATGCGCCATTTAAAAGGCAGGGGCATCATCGCTCCTGCCTTTTAAATGGCGCATAAATTAAACCTTCTCTGAATACATCCTAACCGAACGTCGATCTGTCTCGATTTGACATTCCTATCTCTACTTAACCGTATCTCATACAATCTCCAGCTGATGCCAGGACAACAAACTGCCACAATGTAGTACGATAATCTCTATTATATCAAAGAGTTACCCGGTTCTTTTTCCGGGAATCCGATCAAATAAAGCGGAAAAATCAAGTTGTTCTTTGACGATGAGCCATATTGCTTTTTTACAGAAAATGTTGCGATACAACTAGTTAGGATCAATGTGGTTCAAGCTGTTATTGTTGGTATAATTATTGCGCAATAATCTACTGACTTCTTGTCATTATTACAAATGTCCTGTCGATAGGTTGGATCATTTATTGCGTGGAATTAATTATCTGAAGTTTCCCTAAAATGTGTCATGCCGCCATCCGCAATAATGTGGTTACAAACGAATTAATAACCGAGTTGCGTGGAACCGGGCAAAGTATTGTAAAATTATCGTTCATGGCGGCTTTCGCTACCAACCTGCGGACATCTGAAAAGGCGAAATGGTTTCTATCTTTTACAGCATGTCTCCTGTTTGGGGTTTTCTCCAACCTACAGGCATAAACCCAGGTCACTGTAGTGGCCATCATACAGAATTCCAAGTGCGATGTGTTCCCTTTTCACAGACCCCTTTCAATTTGTTATCTTTTAAATTTATAAAGCACATCGAAGAAAGAGAAAACATTTATTGATACAGTAAATTACTTTAATTGTGGATGGATTAATTTGACTTGGAGGAAATATGTTCTGAACTTTTTTATATCCCTGGCGATTAAATCAAAAGATGACACAGTAGCATGTGCTCCAATAAAGAAATCAGGCAACGGTGCATTCTTTGTGCCCTTGTTTTTTCTGTATTTATGGAACGCTTTTCCAGTCAAAAAAAGGGCCTCACGAGGTATTTCCAATACTTATTTTTCAGTGAATACCAATGCTAGCTAATTATTGTTGTTTCTTCAGCATGTTGAATGCATTCCGATGAATTCTTTTGGCGATAATATTTCAATATCGATATATTTTTTTATATTTTTAAGATGTTTATCTCCAGAAACTATTATTTTACAATCAAGAGCAACAGCACACTCAATAAATTTATTGTCATCTGGGTCTTTCTCGACAATGAATAATGCTGGTGTTGTAGCCGTGAAAATTGAGTTATATCCTTCTGCAAATAATTTAGTAAGCTTCCGAATTTCATTTTTGTCTTTTAAGCCAAGACGATTTAGGACTTCAAGATATTCCTCCACTATCTCTTGTGATAAGCATAGAATTATGTGCCCCTCTTTCCATTGATTAATGATTTTTCGTGGGGTACCACCAAAAAATGAAGAAATAAAAACGTTCGTATCAATAACGACTTTGCGCATTTCTTGACCGTGTAAGTTTTATAGCTTCTTCTATGTCTGATTCATCGACATTTTCTTGGGAAAGTTTTTTGCCTATTGAATCCCATAAATTATCAATATAAGATCCCATGTCTCTTTCTTTTGAATAATTTTCCAAGAGTTCACGAACAAGCTCACTCAAACTTTTCCCTTCGGATTTCGCTAAGTTGCTCACTTTATTTTTTAAGGATGGTTCAATTCTTATTATCATTTGTGTGGTCATGTGATTACCTCATTATCCCCGTCAATATGAGAGGCCTTAGATGCAACAATGCTATTTTGTTGTTTAAAATAGACCTGTTTTGTACGTATAACTATATATACAAAATATACAACTCTGGGCAGGAAGTCAAGGACAGTATAAAATCTATGGAGAATCCTGTTACTCTTTTTGTGTACAGTTTCCAGTGCAATTGGAAATGTTCTTGTGGCCCGGAAAAAAAGTGACATGGATCCGGTTTTTCTCAACTCGTTGCAGATATTTCTTGGCGGGTTGGGCCTGTTTCTTGTCTCGCTTGTTGTGGAGGGGAGGTCAAACCTTGTTCTACCGGCCGAGTATTACCTGGCCCTGCTCTGGTTGTCGTTTCTATCGGCGGTATCGTTTACCCACTGGTTTATTCTCTTACACAGGCCGGGAGTTAAGGTATCGGGTTTGAATGTATGGAAGTTTATTATTCCGGTTTTCGGCGCAGTGTTCAGCTGGATCTTTCTGCCCGATGAATATCCAAGCCTTATTCCAGTTATCGGAATGCTCTGCATTGCCTCTGCCATTATTGTCTACAATGCCGCAGATATCAGAGAGGGGAAAAGAAAAATCGCGGGACATCATGTTTAAATGTCCCCTGCGCGCTGTTCAAGTAACTCAGAAAGAACGGCTGGCAGCGCACTGTGGACGCGCCTGGTTATTGTCTGTTCATTTTTCTGCCACCAGACGCCTGCAAAGACAATCCCCAGACCGATAAAAGTCAGTGAAATGGGAAAAAACCAGGAGTTCTTAAACACGGTTGAGGCCAGGTGTCCGATATAGAGAGAACAACCAATGGCACCGAAGATCACAAACACCCGTCTGACCAGCACCACCCCGATCCCGATGAGCCCCAGGTTGATCAAACAGTAGAAAAACTTTGCCAGTTCTTTGTCGGAATGCTGAGCAGTGAGTCCACCCCAGAAGGCCATTACCCCGAACAGGTAGAGCCAGAATGCATAATCACCGCTCTTACGTGACCTGATATCAACCCAGAAGGCGAGCAGGATATTGGCAACACCAAACCACATGGAGACCAACGCCTTGAATTCAAAATCATATTTCCCGTCATTAAGCATTGGTGCCAGATCCATGGACATGTACCAGAGGGTTGCAGCAACCGGCATGATCAGAAAGGGATAGCGGTATTTCCAGGCCATGATTGAACCGATTGCCAGGGTGCCTAATTCCATGTACAACCAGTGCCAGCGGATGTAGTGGTGGTAGTCCTTATAAGCCGTACCCTCGGGCCACATGCCGAGCCCCTGCTGCAGACCATAGATGGCAAGCGGGGCAAGAGCGGTCACAAAGGTGGCGCAGATACCGGCAGGTACGGCCAGACCTTTTCTCTTAAAATAACCGGTCATCTTTAAGCCGAGAGTCCCATAGATGATAGAGATAACAACAATTCCCCAACCACCGAATGCTTCCCAGCCCAGGTTCATAAACAGGGTCATGGCCCCGATGGCCAGCATGCCGCCCAGGTAGTACAGGATATGGGTGAAATCAAAACGCGGGCCGGTATCCGGCTGAGCCTGCAGGAATGTTACCAGTTTATCAGCCTGATCCTGCGACAGTATTTCTTCAGCAACAGCATGCTTTAGTTGTTTTTTTGTGATCTTCATGATTTCAGTTTCTGGTTACGGACTACGAGTTCACCAGTTTGTTTATGGTCGTGTAATCCGTCTTGCCTGTTCCCAGCAAGGGGATTTGCTCAGTCTCTTTAATAAGCCTGATGTTATGCAATGGAGAGAGGCCGGCTTCTCTGATGGCCTGATTGGCCTCCTGCCTGTCAGTGTCAAGAGTTGTGAGCAGAACCAGTTCCGGATGTTCTTCATCTGCAGTTGCAGCCACGGCAAGCACAGGTTCATCACCGGTCGGATAATATGCCTCCAGTACCTGTTCAATGGCAGGCAGGGAGATCATTTCGCCGCCCAGTTTGACAAAACGCTTTAAGCGGCCGGCAAAGACCAGTACCGTATCCTGCTCAAACATGAGATCTCCGGTATCGTACCAGGATTTTCCGTCGTACTCGACAAAAGGCGAAGGGGCATCACCAAGATAACCGGAAAAAACATTAGGCCCGCGCACTAACAACTGGCCGGTTTCATCACTGGTTGCCAATTTTCTTGTTTCCGGATCCAGCAAAACGTATTCCATGGACGGCATGATCCTGCCGATGGTACCCGGGCGGGGGTCATCAATAGAGTTGACCGTAACGACCGGTGAACATTCGGTTACACCATACCCTTCACAGAGCAGGGCATCAGGGTTCATTTTCTGCAGGGTTTGAAATACATGATCCGGACATTTCTCAGCACCGGAGAAAATCAGTCGCAGGGACTTGAGCTGTGCAGGCTCACCGGCCCGCAGGATACCGTTTAAAAAAGTCGGGGTGGTAATCAGAGTGGTTGTTTCATAGGCAGCAATCATTCTGGATAACTGCGCGCCCTCGGTGGGGTTGGCCCAGTACACAGTGCGCAGTCCGGCACAGAGCGGCAGAACCACGGTTCCGGCAAGCCCCAGTGAATGAAAAACCGGCAGGATGCCAAGCAGACGGTCATTTGATGATAACGAGAGAACTTTTGCAAAATCACGGCCATTGGCCAGGAAATTGGCATGGGTCAGGGGCACGGATTTAGGCCTTGTTTCAGATCCGGAGGTGAAGAGAATAGCTGCGGTATCGGCAATCTCCACCTGCTGCAAATCTCGCCAGGACAGCCTGCTCTTGATCAGGGCAGCGATCTTACGACCCGATGTGATTTTACCGGCCAGCTCTTCCAGATAAATCCAGGAAACACCGATCCCATCCAGGCTGGTCCCCTGCCCTTCCAGTTTCTCTGTCAGTGCCCGGGCCGTGATGACCTGTTCCACCCCCACGTTCTGCAGACAATATTGCATGTTACCACTGCCGGTAGTCCAGTTAACCATGACCGGTTCCTTGCCGCTGAACATGACCGCCAGCCAGCTGATAACCGCGCTCACCGAACCGGGCATCATAATTCCCACCCGTTTTCCGGGTATCTTCCTGATCTCCGGCAGCAGGGCATACAAGGCCATTATCAGTTGCCGCCAACTCTTCTCACCACTGATTTGATCAGCCAGAATCACCTGGTCCGGATTTTTCCGGGCCTGAGACAAAAAAAGTTCTGCAATGGTTGAGCCGTCAGGAATAGTCAAAGTCTTTTCACTAACCCTATCAAACCATTTTTCTGAAACCGGTTTCAACGGAACAACACCCATTGCCGGCATAATGCCGCCGGCTGCCAAAACACAGTCTGCAACAGTCTGCAGCCCTTCAAGGTTATCAGCAGATACCCCGAACTCTTCCTGCAGCCAGCTGCCGAATTCCACCAGCACCAGGCTGTCCATGCCCAGGTCGGCAGCAAGATTGTCCTCATCTTTGATCCCTTTTATACCGGAAAGATCTGTCAACTTATCCAGCACCTGGTTACGGGTTGCAGTTGGAATCTCTGTGGTATCCCGGTCAACAGCTGCCACCTCGGGCTCATGATGATACTTCGGGCTACTCCCCTGCCACCAGAAATAGGGAATTTGCGTATTCCTGTCCGGCTGCCGGTTATACCAATCTTCCAGGTAACGGTTTATCTCCTGTTTATCTCCGTTTTTTGGAAAATCATCGGGCTCAACCACTTCTATATGCACATCCCTGCGGGGCATGAACAGCAGTCCGTTGGCCGGCAGCCTGATGAGATGGCTCATAACATTTGAGAAAAAGGAAGGGATACCGTCTGCACGGCTGAAACTGCTCCCCCACAGACCGCGGACACGCAGCAAAACCACCCTGACATCGGGAACTTCATGGACAACAGAGGCCACACCACTGTTACCGCCGATGATTTCAAGGTTGCTTCGACACAGGCGACCCGAAGGATACATGAGGATATTGTCGCCTTTTTTAAGTCCTGACACGATTTCATTAATACCGGCAAATACCTGGTCTTTTGCCCTGCGCCCACTGATCGAAAGATCGGGAATAACGATAGTGTTAAGCATCGTGACCATGGGCCTAAATAGAGGGTGAGCAATCTGGTTTTCATCGGCCAGTGGACGGGGAGAAAACCTGTTGTACAACCCGTTCATAACAATTACCGGATCACTCAGGGCCTGGTGATTGGGCAGAAACAGGATGGGACGGCCATCATTTTTAATTGCATCCAGCCCTGTAAAGCTGACGCGATACCTGAGACGAAGCAGCAGGGAGAGAATCAGATTAAGTATTTTTTTCATGATGATAACCAGAGTGTTAGGTCATGGCCATTAGCCATTAACATTTATCTGTAAATCTCTGCGAAGAACAAACCAGATTAAGACACCAGCCAGCATGGAGACCATACCAAGCAGCACCATGGATTGAGAGGGCTGGAACCTGTTGTCCAGGGTTGGAAAAATAATGCCTGCCAGCAGCATACAGGAAAAGGCCATGAAATTTGCCACCCCGATAATTCTGCCCTTGCTGTCAGCTTTTGGACGAACCTGGATAAACGAGGTCACCGGAATCAGAAACAATCCGCCAAATGTCCCGGCCAAAGTTAGTAAACTAAGCAGGATCGGGAACTGGTAACTGCTGCCATAAGAAACCAGCAGTCCGGCTGCTGCCAGACTGATTCCCATGCCTGCGGCACCGGGCAGGAGCACCTGGGTCCACTGCTCATGATTTGTGATCTTGGCTGCAATGAGTGAACCAATACAAATCCCGACCATCAAGGATACAGACAGAATTGAAGTAGCTGAGGTGCTCAGACCAAGCTGCTGCAACCCCAGGGTGTTGATCACCAGCACGGCCAGCAGGCTGATAAAGTAAAAATAACTGTCACAGCAGACCGCCAGCAGAAGAAGAGGATCTTTTTTCAGCAGTACCAGATCCCGGAAGGAATTCAGCGGACCGGTCCAGGGAAATGGTGTTGTAGAGCCGCTGGCCGGTCTTGAAAAAACACCAAAAGAGGCAACCACTCCCAACAAACCGATCAACACGACAACAGAAGCAACCAGCACCCTGCCAAAGGGAATGGATGTCGTAAACCAGTGCTGATCAAGGGCAAAACCGGCCAGGGCCATACCAAGTAAAATTGCCACAGTAGTCACCAGTTTTAATGAGGCATTAGCTTTAGTGACATACTCCCTGGGATACAACTCGGGAATAGAACCATTCAAGGCCGGCCCAAACAAGGTTGACTGCAATCCCATGAGAAAAACCATAGCCAGTACACAGTTCCAGTTCATAGTCAAAACACCGTAAGCACCTATGAGCATGGCACCGAGCTCAAGAAACTTGACCCCGATCACCACCTGTTTCTTGGCAAACCGGTCTGCCAGCCACCCGCCCCAGGCGGAAAACAGGATAAAAGGCAGGGAAAACAAAATCGTCGCCTGACCCTGGACCTTGTTCATGCCGATGGCAACGGCAAGCAGCAATACAGCCTGCTTGAAAAAATTATCATTAAATACACCCAGAAAATAGGTCAGGGCCATGGCAATAAAACGTTTTCTGGCCCATCGTATCTCTTCGTGGCTGGTTAACTGTTCTGTCATCCTGATATCTCTTTTTTTGGTAAAAGTTCACCAGCACCCCATCAGCACCTGCTCAATCCCTGAAATATACAGGGGGTATAATTGAAGGGCTTGATCAAGCACTGCTGGGGCACTGGTAAACTTTTACAAGTCAACTGGTTAGCCAGATTGGTTGCAACCCGGTGAACAGTTACATTTTTTTATCGTTGATTGTTTTGAATCACTGCACTGTTGCTTTCTCTATTCCAATGATCATGCCACTTTCAAAAATA
>Ga0209633_10003618_pt1 | contig 14210 bp, 26 predicted proteins | sample Cruoilmetagenom1_FD_187290 | JGI IMG/M metagenome (GOLD analysis project Ga0209633, IMG submission 187290) | Oil polluted marine microbial communities from Coal Oil Point, Santa Barbara, California, USA - Sample 1 (SPAdes) (version 2) | ecosystem: Environmental > Aquatic > Marine > Oil seeps ... | reverse complement strand
TAAAAATGGTAAAAATCATAAAGAAAAAATAATAGCTAGCGTTTATAACGATTGGATGAAAAGGGAAAGGAAATTAAAAAGTAGACATGAATTTGCTGTAATATTATTAAATAATAATAAAGATGAGGCTATATATAGACTTTATGACAATGAAATAAATTTATTACGTGATTATGAATGTTATACAAATAAAGGAAAAAAGGAGCATGTAATTATTGACCATGATAAATGTGAATATGATCAAATACCGTATGCCTTACTTCCTAAATTTTATTAACAGATAATCTATCAATGTCATTAGAGGAAATAGATAATGATTAATAAATCATTAAATAATAATTGGAAAGATATTTCAAAACATATTTTAAATAGTCCTGACGATATAAAACATTTTACTATTTGTATTTATGAAAATAACGTTATGGAGGAAATGCACTATATATTATTACCAAAAATGGAGAAAATAGATGAATGATAAAAAAGATATGAATTTAGAAGAAACTATTAATGACCTTCAAGAATACGCTTTTAAAAAAGGTATTTCTAATCTTATAGAATTATTTGATATAGGTGTTTCTAATTTAATTAGCATTTCTAATCTTGATAAGACAAAAGCAAGGAGAATATTAAATGAAATAACTGATGAATGTAGATTTTTAAATAAATAAATTTTTAATAAGTTAATATTATTAATGAAGTAATGAACTATTAATGGAAAAAACAGATGAATGATAAAAAAGACAGAAATTTAGGTGAAATTATTGATTCTCTTCTAGAAGCAAGATCATAAAATTTAGAAAAAATTATTAATTATTCACAAGAAGAGGAATTTAAAAAATGTGTTTATAAAATAATAAATAAATCAACTATAGATATTCACAATTTAATTGAAAAATCAACTATAGATAAGGAAAAAGTATGGAAGATATTAAATGAAATAGCTAAAGAAATTAGTTGGTTAAATTAATGAATTTGGAGAGCCTCAATGAATAAGATTTATTATCAAGCACCATCTGATGCTATTTTCGAGAGTGTGAAACAGAAATGTATTGAAGTATGGCTAGAATTAGATGCAGAAAAATATAAAAATGACGCAGGCTATCGAAAATACATAGATGCTAACGTAGAAAAATTGTGCAGTATGAAAAACATTGGCGATAATTTTATGGTGATGTTATCTTTTTTTGATCTCGGAAATTTAAAGCGAGTAGCGGTTAAATGTAGCAGTGAAGAAAAAAAAGAGATTAGGGATCGATTTTATACTGTAGAAGCGATGGCATTAGAAGAATAGGAAAATTTCCAGTAACTTGAAAATTAATGGAAAAAACATATCAAGACGTTTTCACACCTACGGAGTAAATTAAAGATGGAAATCAAACCCAGGAATTTAATGACAACAAAGAATGTTGAACGAAAGCTTAAAAAAGCTATTAATTCATATAAGAAAGAGGAAATTATAGGGGGAAAATATAGCCTAGATTGCAAATTATGCGGTGTTAATATTCCATTAAAAATATATCAATTGTTTGCAGAATGTCCACGTTGTGAAAATGTTTATTCCATTACTAGGAAAGAATGGGACGAAAAAATTAATTAACAAGGAGAATAGGAAATGCGTATTTTAAAATTTAACGATAAGTCAATTAATTTTGAACAGAATATTTTAATCCATAAAAGATTAATTCGTCCATTTGGTTTTTCACATAAAACGGTAAGATGTAAAATTGATGATATAAACCAATTTTCATGGCCAATTGCTGAAGAAGATACAGAAGAATTGGTAAGAACAATATTTTTTATTGATAATGATAATTTATGTGAATTGATGTGTGAAATTAAGAATCAACTATATGAAATTACTAATCCAATATTTTCAAATAGACTTTCAATTCTAAATGATAAAAATAATGAGTGGGTAGTAATTAAAATATCTTTACCAATTGATATAAATAGAAGTATTAATGATAAAAATAAATCTTACTGGAAAATAACGATGGATGGAAAGATTAACTTGGGTAATGTTACCTATGACTCTTCTAATGAAGATTATCTTTTTAAAAAAGGAGTAAATAAATGGAAATAAAAAACGATAAAGTAATGATTGAGGGGGTATATATTAGAAAATTATTACTCAAACCACTTACTAAAAAATATACTGACAAAAATTTTTTAAAATTAAAGTCAATAGCAGTTGATTTATATATGAAAGGTAAAAGTGATAGCGATGATTATAGAATATTATCAACATTGGTAAATAGCTATATTAATATGTTGAAGGCTTTTAATGAATTATGTGAAAAGCATGATGAATTAATAGAAACAAATTTAGATAAAAAAAGAGAGGAAATAAATGAGTGATATTAACTTAGATACCAGATTAGATAACCGAGTAAATCCCAGATTAGATAAAAGAATTGAATATATAGAGGTAAGAATGGAACAGATAGAGTGTAGATTCGAATCCTTATTTGGAGAGATGGGAGAGATGAGGGAAATGGAAATAAAAATTGGAAGATTAGGTCAAGAAGTAAATTATATAGATGATTCTAGAAAAATTGAATCGCAAAGGATGAATGAGGAAATTCTTTTATTAAAGAATAAGAATAATATTTAGATAAAGTTATATACAGGATATTAACATCTTATCCACAGGTAATCTTAAATTTGGCACAGGGGGAGCCAATAATAAACGAATGTAAAAAGATAACCGACATAAAATACAAATAAGATATTAAATAATTAATAAAAGAAATACTAAACTATAAATCCACATTTTTTCCTAAAAATGGGATAAAGGAATAGTAAAATAATAAAAAAATGTTGTCAAGGGGCTAAATGTTAAAAAGTTGTATATACACAGGATATTCACAGATTATGTGAAATAAACCTGAATATTATTGTAAATAAGAGATGAAAATCACTTTTATGGCAATAAGAAGAACAGTTATAAAATAACTGGAGAATAAAAAAATGTTAAATATTGAGAAATGCTGTCAACGCGAGCCTTATTTTTTCTTTTCAGCCTTTGACGATGAAATTCGCCAAAGAATAGGGATTAGATGCGCTAACCCATGTTGTCGAAAGCATGTAGAATTCTTTCAAAAAAAATGGGCAATTAAAGGTTATGTTTATAATGATGCTAAATTACCGGTAAGTAAACTTATCAAAGAATGGAACAAACTTATTTCGTCACCATTTCCCTATCGCGTTTTTAAAAAACGCGGGAAAAATTGGCAATTAGATTGGGAAGGAAAAGAGGAGCTACTACATGAAGATAAGAAAAGTGATTTATTATGATTTATTGTCAATAAAGGTTGACAAGTAAGAATAAATGGCCTATAATAGGTTTACTATCAAAATAGGAGGAAACATGATGAAAAATTATTTAGACGATAACATGGAAAATGATCTTAACAATTCTTTTTTAGAAAATTATCTTGATAAATCAATTAATGAATTTTTCGAAGAGAAAGATTTTAGTTTACGAAAATATTTAGATGAAGAAGATTTTAATTTTCCAAAAATTCAATTAAGCACTTATATAACAGCAACTGCTAATTAAATAAATTCAAAACCTAGGGGAAGGAAGTGAACCTTAAGTAAAAAGTGCATAAATTCAAAACCGAAGGCTTGAAGTGAACCAGCTTGATAAAGTGAATAAATTATAAACCATAGATATATAGTGAACCTAGAAAGTAAAGAGATAGGTAAAAATAAATTCAAAACCATAGAGATATAAGTGAACCGGTAACAGAAAGAGAATAAATTATAAACCACTAAGATAAAGTGAACCTAGAAAGTAAAGAGAGATATAAGAATAAATTAAAAACCTTTAAAATAAAGTGAACCTTTGGAGCAAAGTGAATAAATTATAAACCAGTAGCATAAAGTGAACCAGAGAAGGAAAGAGAACCAAGAGAGTAAAAAACTATGAATGTTGAAAATGAAAATTTAAATAAATTACCTGCAGATGATGTCAGCAATCTTAAAAACGATGAAATAAAAATATTAGTAAGTAACTATTATAGAATGCAATCCCATCGAATTAGATTAGATGCACAAATCCGAAGCTTTAACAAAGACGAAGAAAAAAAATTGATTGTTACTAAATTATTAGAAAATACAGCAAATGTCTTTAGAAAAGAGGAGGATATAAATTCTAATATCATAAAGAAATGGGTATCACATCATAAAATAGCTAGTATTTGTACTCATACATTGGGTATAGGGCATATTTTAGCTGCTGGGTTAGTATCACATGTAGATTGGTCTATGATTGGAAGTGCTGGCCGTCTATGGGCTTATTGTGGATTAAATCCAGAAGCCAAATGGGAGAAAGGTTGTCGGTGTCCCTGGAATTCTACATTAAAACAACTTTGCTTTCTAATGGGTGAAAGTTTCGTTAAACAGAAAAATAGAGAAAAAGATATTTACGGTAAAATATATCAAAAAAGGAAAGATTGGGAAACATTACTTAACAACGCTATAATAATGTGTACGCCGGATGGAAAAAAACTATTTGAAAAATTGGAAAATACATCTAAGGAAAAAGAAATAGAGTTACTTTATGGAAAAATGAAAAAATATGGATATTTACGACCAGCAGCTTTACATTCAAGAGCAAAACGTTATGCAGTTAAACTATATTTAGCAGATTGTGTGCGTGATTTACACAAAGTAAAAATTTTAACTAAAAACCCTAATGATCTTTTCCCAATGACAGGAAAAATGTATTTAGAAAAAGAAGTAGATACATTTAAAATAATAAAAAAAGGAAGAGATAACTATATTGAAACAATAAAAGGATTAATTCCTTTGAATGTTTGGTTTAATAAGTATAAAAAATTTAGAAAAATTGAAGTACCGGTAAAATAAAAACAAATAGATTAATTAATACCAATAAGCCTAAGTGAACCATTACTGGAGAGTGCATAAACAATAATTTTATTTTTTCTGGGATTTTAATGGCACTAATAGCACTTTTATAGTTTAAACAAACAAAAAAAGTTGACAATTTATATTAAATAGTTTATAGTTATAAACAGGTCGATTTCGACCAGGTTAATGGACAATGGAGGATACAATGAATAATTTCATTAATATTTTAATATTAATCATGATATTAGGTTCTTTTTCTCTCACCATGGCAATTGCCATTGATTTATTTATTTTTCAAAAAAGAAAAAAAGATGATAATTATCAAATAAATTTTAAGCAAAAAAAAGGTAAAAAAAATGTTAGTATTAACTAGAAACTTGAATCAATCAATTATTATTAAAACCCCTAACGAAAAAATAGAAGTAAAAGTATTACAAATTGGTAATAGTAACGTTAGATTAGGATTTAATGCGGATTTACACGTAGAAATAAATAGAGAAGAAATAGAAGCACGTAAAAAAAGGAAAATAGATAGAAAAATAGATGGTAACAGTAAATGAAATCATTTAATAGAAAAATTGGATTAGGTGGATCAGATGCAGCTAGCGCTTTGGGATTTAATCAATATTGTTCACCATATCGCCTATGGTTAGAAAAAACAGGCCGTGAAGAACCACTAGAAATGTCTGAATCTGCATATTGGGGACTTCAACTAGAAGATATAATTGCCAAAGAATATGCCAAAAGAGATGGAGTAAAAGTTAGAAAAAATACAAAAACTTATTACCATAAAAAATACCCTTTTCTATATGGTCACATTGATAGAAAAATTTTGAAACAAAATAAATTATTGGAGTGTAAAACTACCAATATATTTAATAAGGATAAGTGGGGTGATGATGAAAATGGAAAATTGCCATGGGAATATCTAATGCAGGTACACTTTTATATGGCTGTGACTGATTATGATAGTGCTGACGTTGCTCTTTTGATAGGAGGACAGAGATACTATTGCTATCGAGTTAAACGCGATAAAGAGAGCGAGAATGTCATTATTGACGCTTTAGCTGATTTTTGGGAAACCCATATAGTTAATGATGAACCACCTGATCCCTCTACAATGTTAGATGTTAGACATCGTTTCAAAGAAATGAAAGAAAAATCACGCATTGCTACTTTTGAAGAAATAGAACAAGTTAAAAACTATTATGTTCTACAATCTAAAAAGAAAAAAATAGATACTCACCTTGATAAAATAAAAATAAAATTATGTGCTGCTATCGGTGAAAACGAGGGATTATTAAATATAGAAGAACAACCAATTGTAACTTGGAGACCTACAAAAAATGGTGATAGAAGATTCTCTGTTAAATCAATTATTAAAGAAGGAATAAATCATGAACAACTTAGTTTCTAATTTAGGAAAAATGCCAACTACTTTTGAAGATGGCTGGAAATTATCTGAAATATTGGCAAAAAGCGAATTAGTACCCAAACGTTATCGAAATAAACCAAATGATATATTTGTTGCACTGCAGATGGGTGCTGAGCTTGGTATATCACCGTGTCAAGCCCTGCAAGGAATATCTGTAATTAATGGATCTGCTTCAGTATATGGAAAAGTTATGTTAGGTCTTGTTCAAAATCATCCGGAATTTTTAGGAATGGAGGAAACAATTGATAAAGATACTTTAACTGTAAAATGCGTTATTAAAAGGCGTAACAGAACACCAAGTATAGGAACTTTTAGTTGGGAAGAAGCTAAAAAAGCGCGTTTAGATAGAAAAGAGGGGCCATGGCAGCAGTTCCCTAGAAGAATGATGCAATGGAGAGCTCGAGGATATGCGATTGCTGATGGATTTGCAGACGTTACATGTGGATTATATTTGACTGAAGAAATGATGGGAACAGAAAAAGAAGAAAATATAAAATTACCAAAGGAAATAGAAAATGCAGCAACTAGTACCGAACAAACAAATCATCTTAAAAATCTAATTAAAAAATCTAAAGTAGTAAAAGATGACATTGATTTTGAATCAGAAACACTAGATTTAAGCGAATGGGACGAAGAATTATCAGTTAATCCACAACCTATAAGCGAAGATAAAATTATAGATGAAATTTCAGAAGAAATTATAGCATCATCTGATAACAATAAAAAATATCCACTTGAATTAGACGAAGTAATGGAACGTATCAATAGTAGAATGGCTAAGAAAAATAAAGAGGAAGAACACGAAAATAAATAATGGTAATTTAATTCGAATAAAGTTGACATATAATCAAAAATAGTTTACATTATGTAAATGATAACAACAAAAAAACTTCATCCTTTGATTAATAAGGAACGTCAACGTATTGGTGAACTCATAAGAATAAAAAGAATTAAAAAAGGATTATCAATGCGTAAATTAGGTGAAAAGACAAATGTTACCCACACTTATCTTTATTTAGTTGAAAAAGGAGAACGTACAATTACTAAAGAATTGGGTGAAAAATTAAGTATTATTTTAGATATTAATATTTATAACTTATGGTATGGAGAAACCAAGAAAAGTAAAAATTTTAGGGAGAAAATAGGGAGAATTATTAGAAATAAACGTAAACAAATTGGATTATCTCCTTATCAATTATGTCAACAAATTGATACTTATCAGTCTTTAATAACTAAAGTTGAAAGAGGAAATAGAAATATTCCATTAGCACAAATAAATAAATGGCACGAATGCCTTGATTTACCATTATATATTTTAAGACCTGACTTTTTTAAAAAAAGTATGTGCTAGATTGCCATAAAACTAAAGCGAACCTCTATGAGTGAGAGAAATTTTATCAATAAAGTGAAACCATATAAGCCAAAGTGAACCGCTATCACAAAGAGAAAACCTCAGTAGAAAAGAGAACCAGGTTGCTAGAGAGATACCGTAATAATAGAGTGAACCACTATAATGGAGAGATAAACTATACTGAATATGAGAATCAATATCATAAATAAAAACCTAAATAAAAAAGTGAACCGCTTCCACAAAGAGATAATTTTTTATAAACCACCTGAGGGAAGAGAACCATTTTAATAAAGAGATACCACGATATAAAAGAGAACCTGGTTAATAAAGAGATAAAGCCATAATGGTAAAGAGAACCAAGAATTGGAAGAGATAGTTAATTATTTAACTAATACCATAAGTAATAAGAGAACCATAAGTTCCAAGAGAAATTTAGATTATAAACCAGATAATGAAAGAGAACCTTGAGTGAGAAGAGATTATTTATATTATAAATAAATAATGATACAATGTTAAAATGAGTGAAGAAGATCAAATACAATGTGCATTTATAGAATATATTGGTTTTAAATTTCCTACACTTAATTTTTTCCATACCCCTAATGGCGGAAAACGCCATAAAGCAGAAGCAGCTAAATTTAAGAAAATGGGAGTTAAATCGGGGGTGGCAGATTTATATTTTATGGATTATAAAACTTTCCTTGAAATTAAAACGAAAAAAGGAAGGCAAAGTAAGAAACAAAAAAAATTTGAAAATATTTGTTATAAAACAAAACACGGATATCATGTAGTATATGGAATTGATGAAGCCATAGAATGGCTAAATAATTTAGTTACATTAACAAATGAATATTATACTTCAATAGATTTAAATATTAATGAAATTAAATGTGGAGAAATTGTCGCAGCTTGAAAAAATTATTTATATTTATTTAATCGTATATTAAGATTTTTTCCTAATAAATTATATAATATTTTTTCATCTTCACGTTGTCGTCCTTTTAAATTTCCTAACTCTTCAAAAAATTTATGATTAAGTGCTTGTTGAGTATGATATTCACCATCTTTTCTGTTGATATAAGCAATCCAGTCTACTTGTTTAATAGTTAAACCCATTTCTTTTTCTAATCTAACTAAACGGCTTTCATGTTTAATAAGACTTTTATTTATTATCCATATCTGTTGAGTATTACTTTCCATAGTTTCAAATGCTTTATCAAAAGCAGTTGCTAATGCCCCTATTAAAATAGCTGCTAGTGATCCTAATACACTTCTTTTGTGTTGTTTTAGAAAAAATACACTACTTTTTTTTATCCATGAAACCACATCTATTCCTTAAAAATAGGTTGATAAGACGTTTTTATTTAAATTAACCTATCTTCCTTATTTATGATTATTATGTAGTTTTATATTAATCTTTACTATCAGTACTCATGCTATCAGCAGCTAATAATAAAAGATTCTTTCCACTATCAACTGGCCCAACATAAGTTAATGACATATCAAAACTTACATAATGATCAAAAGTTGAATTAGTAACCGTGCAATTATTAATAATTAAAGTATCACTATTTACATAGATATTAAAATTAGGGTCAATATATCCTTTCGTATTTGAAAATGCTATTATTTCATTGGTTGTAGCATACCAATTATTACCACTATAGGGCTGATTTAATAAGTTAAAACGTCCTACTGTATAAGCCATACCAAAGAATATGAAATTATTACCGGTAGTATCTTCCTTAGGTGCTAATGAAATCATTACTAATTGTTTATTATCAGCAATCCACTCTAATTGTGCCAAACTTAGGCCATCATTTGATACTAAATATCCAACTGTAAAATTTTCCTTTACAGTTGCTGGGATAACAAGTTGTACTTGTATATCACGTAAAAATTTAATGTATTTTTTAGCATTTTTAGTAAGTTTTAACATAAGTTTCGCCTCGTTCCTGAAAAAATAATAAATGAATAAAGATCGGGAATATTTAAATCACAATCTTTTTGAAATTTAAAGTATAAATCCATTTTTATATCATAGAGATATTTTAATTTTTTAACTTCTTCAAAATAAAGTTTTAAATCTATATTAACAGATATATTTTGATTATTATATGGTTTATATCCTGAATCAGATTTTTCTAATTCTGGCGTTATCCATACTTCTTTATTTTTGTAATTATTTTCAATAAATGTATTAGTATTATATATATTATCTTTATAAAATTTGCATCCATCAAAATATCCAAATAATTTAATTATTGTATTAAGTTCATTTTGCATAATAAATTGTGGACATTGATATTTAGAATCCCACCATATTTCAAAATCATTCCAATCATTAGGTAAATCAAACTTAAAATCTGATTTAAACTTATCATAATTAGCGTTTTGATCAACACCACTTATCATTGTAATAGGAAGATTATTAAATTGTTTTATATTCATATTTTATCTTATGGAGGTAATATTAAATTATCCAATGCTTTCCAGAATTCATGGCTTACAGTCCTACTTCTATAGGCTGAAAATCTATAATAATAAGTGAAATTAAAATCTTCTGAAGTAAAAAAACCGGTCATCATATTAGGAATAGCTGTCTGATAACGATCACCAGCAATTGGAATAGTACTTGGTGTATTACTAATATAAATATCAGTAGCTGTTATAGCCGTTCCATTAGCATTAAAATTTACTGATGCTGGTTGCCATAATTGGAACATAAAATAGTAAGCAGTTCCATTTAATGGCGCTTTAGGCGTAAAATAGTACCATTCTTGTGTACCATCCCATGTTAAAGTAAAGAAATCATTATCCTGTATATCTATTTGAAAAGAAAAAGGATACATTCTATTATCAAAAGCAAAAGGTTCTGTAAAATAATCACATATTGGAATGGTAGTACTTGACATAGTTACTCCGGTAACTCAATAGGTTTATACCATCCATTAACGGTTATTCCTGACCAACTACTAAAAGCAGTAAATTCTAAATGAATTCCACTATTTGATGTAGTATCAGCAGTCACATCTAATATTGTACGATATGCTGTATTATTAGCAGATAATTCAATTTCATCATCTGGATTACCACTTTCTGTTAATAAAGCAGATGTAAGAGGAGCAATGCTAAGATAAGATGGTATGGGTACACCTGGTGGTGGTGGGGTAGGTGTAATTAAAATAGGAGCTTTTTGGTCAGCATGATAAAGAAGATTATAATTAGCTCGTAAAGTACTACTTGCATGATGATTGAAAATTCCTATTAGTTTATCAACTGCATCATAATATAATGAAAAATCTACTAATGATGTAATTATCCTCACAACATCTGTTGCTACTACTACACTTACTGGAATAGCTTTTTCAAAGGGAATAAAGGGACTATTTGTTGCCGGATTTATAGTAGATACTATGAAACAATTAGTACCATTTGTAGATAATGTTATAGCTCCGTAAGATTCATCCATTAGATAGGTCAATTGATTATCAATTGTTTGCCCACCTTGGCAATCAATAGTTAAAGGATTAGATTGTCCAATATTTCCATTGGTATCTTTTATATAAATTGGAAACCGTTTATTAGTAATATCATCTGTTGAAATAGTAATCGTAGGAGTTGGACTAATAGTATTAACATAGATAACATTTTCACCATTCGTTGTTAAAGAAGCCCCATTTAATGTTGCTTCAATAAGATTACTGCTATTTTCAAGTAAACGAACTGCTACCATAATTTAAGTTAATGCGTAAATTCTAACTCTCGAGCTTTTCATATTAGCTCCTCCTAAAGCCCCTATATTTAATTGTGTTAATCGAACATCATTTATACTACTATTTATACTAGATGCTCCTATTCTTACAATTCCTGTAGAACCTTTACTTATATATCCCTCCCATTCTAAATCAGGATGGGCATGCCAAGTATTATCACCTAGATAACCAACATCAAGTAAGGTTCTTACACCAGCTATTCTTAATTCAGCAGCATAGGTAACATTCCCTGAACCAGCTGCTGTAGAACGTACTACATGTAAAAATGGAGAAACATTATAATATCCAGTCTTTAAAAAAGTGAATGTTCCATCAGCAGCTATTGTTACTATAGGAGATGAAGTATCGGCTGGGCCAAAAATTACATTTTGGTAAGTATCTAAAGTAGCTGTAATCTGCGTATTAACTGAACTTGATACTAAAGCAAGTGAATCTTTAAAAGAGTTACTTTGTAAAAAACAATTTGTTCCATCACTATTTATTTGTACTGCTTGGTAGGGTACTTCAATTATATAGGTTGTTTCATCATTAATTGTTTGTCCACTTTCACAATTTATTATTAATGTTCCTACATTATTACGATCAGGACTAATATCTTGTATTACAATAGGGAAACGTTTTTGTGCAATATCTTCATCAGAAATTGTAATAGTAACGATGTCTCCTACTGTTCCTAATACATAAATTAAATTTTCACCTTGCGTAGTATAAGTTGGAGTTGTAACAGTAGTTGTAAGATTTCGTGAACTATTTTCTAATAATTTTATAGCTGCCATTATATAAAAGCTTCCCAATAATAAAAACCAACAAAAGAAGGGCCACCAGAAGCAGAAACTCTCATTCCAGGTTGAAGTAATAATCGACGCTTCTGTGTATTTAGAATATAGTTAATAAGAAATGTTCCATTCCCATCACCTTGTAAATCCATATTATAAGTGGTATTTAATGTTCCATCATCACTTAAATAAACACCGCCAGGTGTTACACTAATAGGGGGAGTACCGGTTGAAATTGGATAACGTGACTTATTAATAATAAATTCACCATTATAATAAGCATTAATTGTACCTAAATCTATATTTTTCAATTGAAATTGATGATTAACACCATCCCATGATACAGTAAGCGCATTTTCAAAAGTAACTAAATCTTTAGTAATATTTAAATCATTAAAATTAAATTTAGATTCAGAACGACTCAATGATTCATAAACATTATTAATAGTAAATATTTTACCACTACCATCAAAATAAAATATTAATGAACCACCGGGACTTGTAATACCAACCGCTGATTGATTATTAATTAATTGGCCTGCTTCACCAAGAATAGTAATAGTTCTATTATTTGCATTATTCTCTTCATCTTTTACAGTAAGCATTCCGCCAGCATTAGTAATGTCAGTCGTTGAGATAGTTATTATTATATTAGTAGTGGCAATAAAAGTTAAAACACCAATATAAGATTCACCTGCTGTTGTATAATTAACAGATGTTTTATTAATTGCCTTACTTGAAAAACTAGATATACCCATTTTTTACCTCATAACACTTTTAGTGTAGCTACAATTTGTACAGAAATCGCATCTAAATTCCTAATATCATTAAAAATTTGAGCACTTGCTGTAATCTTAAAAATTGGATCCAATACATTATCAGTCCTAAAGGTAGCAGATACATTTTGTGTATCACCACCTACTTGTAAACTATTATATAATGTTAATTCATTACTTGAGAAATTTTCATTAAAATAGTAATAAACATCAAAAGGCGTACTCGGTAATATATCAATTTGCCCTATAGTAGTACGTAAAGAACCATCCTCAGTTACACTATTTCCACTAAAATTTACCCGAAGATTAGAAGTGCTATTTTTTGACGCAACAAATAATTGAGGATAAGGTAGCGATTGCCATCCTAAATATAATCCTAAACTTGCATTACCAATAACAGTATCAAGATCACCAGCAGCTAATGTACGTGTTAAATGAATAACCTGATCAAAAGGAGTATAATTTTGGAGTGTTTGTAAGTTTACTGCATCCTGAGGATTAACTGCATCCGCTAAATTTGGGATTATCTGATTATTCATGTCAAGTGATAAAAAACCACCAGGGGCAACAGATGCAGCTTGTAAAGCTATTGTACCTAAAAGACGTGTAGCCACTATTATTTATCTCCTAATATTAATCTAACCATTATCTAGAATTTGTGCGCCATCATTATCTAAAATAAAAGCTCCATCATTATCAATGATTTCAACAGAAACTGGTGTCCAATCAGTTGAACCATTATTATTGTTAAATAACAGAAGTTCATATTCTGCTGTTTGATTGCAATTTCTACTTTCCATTAATTACCAACGCCTACATTAATAATAGCGCTTACATCTGTACCAGTTAAAATACGAAGTCCACGACATGGTAAAAAACTACCTACACGCATATTAATTGTTTGATTAATTCTTGTATTTCCTTTTACCATTTCTACTACAACCGTAACTACATCAGTAGCAGCACTTGCTAAATTAATCCATGTAAAAACTTCTTGTTCTTGAAAATAGTTGGGATTAATTTGTCCTAAATATAAATCAAATTGGGCGGCTTGAATAGTTTGTATAATAGGGGTATTTAAACTTACCTGCCAAGATTGTGAATCTTTGTTAATTTCATTTTTAATTGCCATTTCTTACCTCATGATAAATTTGTCTTTATTATAAGTAATTAATGTATAAATAGACATAAATAATTAAAATAATATGTAAACTAGTA
>Ga0209633_10003617_pt1 | contig 14211 bp, 10 predicted proteins | sample Cruoilmetagenom1_FD_187290 | JGI IMG/M metagenome (GOLD analysis project Ga0209633, IMG submission 187290) | Oil polluted marine microbial communities from Coal Oil Point, Santa Barbara, California, USA - Sample 1 (SPAdes) (version 2) | ecosystem: Environmental > Aquatic > Marine > Oil seeps ... | reverse complement strand
ATCGAAGTCAGGGGCGTTTTAAACTCATGGGAAACATGGGTCGCAAATTGTTTGATATAGCCAGTGCGGGCGTTGAGGGACCGGGTCATATCCGAAAAACTCTTGGACAAAAGCGCCATTTCCTTCGTGCCGGGCACATCAAACTCGGGGTCTCCGTCAATGTCTCCAGACGATATCCGTTCCGTGTGTCCGATCAGTCGGTAAATCGGTCGCGCAATGGTCCACGAAGTGATGAGGGCGATGAAAAGCGCAAGGACGAGGACAGTCAGACCGATCAGGATGAGTTTGTTTTTCTCCAAATACATGTTTTTAAGAATGCTCGGAGGGGTCCGCGAGAGATAGACAACACCCCAGAGCTGCCCGCCATCGATAATCGGATAGGCGGTGAAAATGCGTATGCCCGTTCCCCGGCTGAGCGATGCCAGCCTCGGCGGTGGCTCGTCCGAGACGCGCTGGCGTATGACGCTTTTATACCGGCCTGCCAGTGCATCGCGTATCTCTTTAACATGGGCGAGCGAAAAGGTGATCTCATTGCCCCCGGCGACAGTCACGCCTTTAAAGTCCAGCACACGGAAACCCGCCAGGGTTGTTCTTTGGGCTTGCACGAGAATGGCATTGATTGCACTCCCCGCACTCAGTGCAATTTTATCGGCACCCGTTAGAGGCACAACACTCAACGGTCGTGGCGGATGGACCTCGTCAGTGGCAAGGTCAAGAGTTGGCCTGAGCGGCGTAAAATATTCATCATCCGGCTGTGCGGGCACCCTATCCACGCTTCGCCCATAGCCGCTGACCATGACCGGTTCAGAACCATCGCGAGAAGCGCCCATAATCTTCATGTTCGCCCGGATCTCACGCTTGTAAATCTCGGATATAAACACGGACTGGACAATCAGCTTTGCCTCTGTCTCCCGAATAAGCTGGTTCTCATAAATGCGGAAAAAGAAAATGCTGCCAAGCGGTAACGCGAGCACAGCAAGATTGACGATCAGCAAAATACTCTTGATACTGAGCGGAAGAACGCCCAGCCGGTAAAAAAACAATTTAAACCTGGTATACCAATCAATCGCCATTAATTACTCACATCCGGCCAAACGGTAGCCGACCCCATGCACCGTCTCAATCAACTCGTCGCAGCCTGCGTCCTGGAATTTGGCGCGAATATGTCGGATGTGACTATCAATCGTCCGGTCGGAAACATGGATATTAACGCCATAACTCCGCTCAATAAGTGTATTGCGTTCAAAGACCCGCTCCGGAGTTGTGAGAAATTCCTTCAATATGGCAAACTCAGTTGCCGTAAGCGTAACTTCCTCACCCTTCCAAACGACCTTGTGTCTGATCGGATCAAGCGAGAGGTTGCCAGATGTGAGTACCACCATAGTTTCATCATTCGCCCCGGTTGAGGGCATGGTCCGTTTGAGAATGGCTTTAATGCGAGCCACCAGTTCGCGCGTACTGAAAGGCTTCGTCAGGTAGTCATCGCCACCAATTTCAAGTCCGATAATGCGGTCAATTTCGTCACTGCGCGACGACAGAAAAAGAATGGGAATTTGCGATGTTTTGCGGATTTCCTGACAGACCTCAAGCCCATCGAGTTCCGGCATGGATATGTCGAGGACGACAAGATCAATGCCGCCTTGTCTGAAATGCTCGACCGCCTCAAAACCGTCCCTCGCGGTTATGGTCTCCATATGGGCTTTCGATAATGCAAAACCGATGACATCAAGAATATGCGGATCATCATCGACGATCAGAATTGTCCTGCCCATACCTCTCCCTCATTTGCGGCTCTCTCATGAGAACCTGAACACTCGACGCGTCGCAGCTTCAACGATTAATCCCGCACCAATGCCAACACTGTTCACCAATAGACTTAAGGTTATCATGACAGCAGAAAAAAGCACCATATCCACTGACATGCCAGCGGACGTTAGAGGATCAAAATGGCCCAACTGCGAACTGACAATCACGAGCAGCGACAAAAGTGCGATTATTTTTGTCGGCTGGCGGGCAAGGAGCGCTCCAAGGGTGAAAAACACAATAGCACCCCACATGGCGTAACTGATCAACATTTTGGGGACATGGGAAAACCACTTTTATAATGCTCAACATTATAGCGAGCGATAAAGTTAGCGAATATGCCCCGCCCCTATGGAGAGCGTTTTCGAGCTTGATTGTTTCGGTCATTGAGCGCCTATTTGGCATATGGGAGCCGTTGTCTTGTCATCGCTGGATGCGATTGCCGGAAGCTTTGTCTCAGTTACCAATCCGGGACCTGCCTTGTGTGGCAGTCGACCAAAACGCCGTTCCCGTTTGTGAAATTCCGTCACCGCTTCCCCCAGATCATCGGCAGTGAATTCGGGCCACATTCGCGCGCTGAATAATAATTCCGCATAAGCACATTCCCACAAAAGAAAATCAGAAAGACGTTGCTCGCCACCAGTGCGGATCAGGAGATCAATATCACGGGCAGCCGGCTCGCCATCCAATTCATCCGAGAAGACCCGCAACATCTGATCAGGATCAAGAGACGGATCGCGTTGCACGCGTGCGGCGGCATGTGCAATGGCCGCACGGGATGAGTAATCAATCGCGATCCTGAGATGAAGCCCGGTTCCCTGAGCGGTCACATATTCTGCATGTTCTATCTTTTCAACAAGTTCAACAGCCAATCGATCACGTCTGCCGATAAACGTGAGGCGAATGTTTTTCTCCCGGTAACGATCGGTTTCATGGTCGAGATAATGCTCAAAGAGCGCCATGAGTGCAGCTACTTCATCAGGAGGCCGTCGCCAATTATCAGCGGAAAATGCGTATAAAGAGAGCATGGAGATCCCGAGAGCCGGGGCCTCCGATATCAATGGCCCAATAGTATCAACACCGGACAAATGACCGGCAATCCGTGGCAAATCGCGGTTTTGTGCCCATCTTCCATTGCCGTCCATAATCATGCCGACATGCAAGGACTTATTGCATTGTAAAGTGCTTTCAATCATAGAGTTTCCAGCCATGTCGTAATCAGCCAATTGAGAGGAGTAATTGCCAAAATCATCGCCGCAATTGTGAATATGACCTGGGCAGGTGCCAGCTGCCGCAGTTGGATCAGTTCTTGTGTGAATAATTTTATCATGCCAACCAGCATGCCGGCACCATATGCAGTACAAATTGCGGGTTTCAGGATTTATTGCGGAGATTTTGTTGCGGTTTTGTGCAGATCCCGGAGCAAATGGTGGTTTGGATATCGCAGGCGCTGACATTTTTCGATGGCACAACAAGCGTGATTGCCAAAGTTAAACCAGGCCCGCCATACATCCGGGCCTTCCTCATGACGATTAATATTAATCTAAATTTCTTGTCGATAAACCTCACCGAAAAGCGTATCATGTATCTACATCAATCAATCAGATGTCCTTGGCCCCAATGCGCTTCTGCAGAGCTGAGAGCCAAGCATAACAAAATCGTATCTCTCTGAAATTGATGATGATTTTGAAACGAAAAAACATCAAACAAACTAAATTGATTGGTAAAATTGGGACGTACTCACCATCTATTAAGAAGACGGGTGATTAGAAAAACAAGCGGGGATGCGAGAAGAAAGGATTCTCTAAATGGATTTGTTTTCGCTCTATGCCGAAGGGTATGGTCGCACACAGATTGAGGAAATATCGCTCCAGGACTATTTGCTGGGCTGCCGCAAAGATCCAAAGATGCGGGCAACAGCTGCTGAGCGCATGATTACCGCAATCGGAAAACCGAAACTGATCGACACCAGTAAAGATCAACGACTGGGGCGCATATTCCTCAACCGAACGATTAAACGTTATCCCGCTTTCTCCAATCTTTATGGCATGGAAGACACCATTGAGCGCGTGGTTGGCTTTTTCCAGCACGCCGCTCAAGGCCTCGAAGAGCGCAAGCAGATACTCTATCTTCTTGGTCCCGTGGGCAGCGGCAAATCAACCCTCGCAGAAAAACTCAAAACCATTATGGAGCATGAGCCGATTTATGTGCTCAAAGCCGGTGAAGAGATCAGTCCTATTTTCGAAAGTCCCCTTGCCCTCTTCGATCCAGATAAAATGGGCGACCTTCTGGAGGACAAATATAATGTCCCGCGGCGGATTCTCACTAACATGATATCGCCCTGGGCAGTGAAGCGCCTCGATGAATTTGAGGGCGATATCTCGCGGTTCACGGTTGTCAGGCTTTACCCGTCCGCACTGCGCCAGATATGTGTCGCCAAAACGGAACCGGGCGATGAAAATAATCAGGATGTCTCATCCCTGATCGGAAAACTTGATATCCGCAAGCTCGAACATCTGAGCCAGAATGATCCCGATGCCTACAGCTATTCAGGTGGGCTAAATCGCACCACCCAGGGCTTGCTCGAATTCGTCGAGATGTTCAAAGCTCCCATCAAGGTGCTGCATCCCTTGCTGACCGCGACCCAGGAGGGCAGCTATATTGGCACGGAAAATATAGGCGCACTGCCGTTCCAGGGCATCATCCTCGCCCATTCCAATGAATCTGAGTGGATCAAATTCAAAAGTAACCGCAATAATGAGGCGTTTCTCGACCGCATAAGCGTGGTCAAGGTTCCCTATTGCCTGCGTGCCACAGAAGAGGCGCAAATCTACGAAAAGCTCTTGCAAAACAGCGCCTTGGGCGACGCCGATTGCGCGCCGGAAACGCTGGACATGATGGCGCGTTTCTCCATACTCACCCGCCTTCATGAGCATGAAAACTCAAACCTTTACTCAAAAATGCGGGTCTATGACGGAGAAGTCCTCAAGGACACGGACCCCCGGGCTCGCGCCATACAGGAATACCGCGACGCCGCAGGTATTGATGAAGGCATGACAGGCATCAGCACGCGGTTCGCTTTCAAGGTCCTCTCAGAAACTTTCAATCACGACACCGACGAAGTCGCAGCAGATCCGGTTCACTTGATGTATGTGCTCGACCAGGCAGTGAAGCGCGAGCAATTCACCGATGACATCGAGGGAAAATATCTTGATTTCTTAAAAACCGAACTCTCCCCCCGTTACGCCGAGTTCATTGGGCACGAAATCCAGAAAGCCTATCTCGAATCTTATGGAGATTATGGACAAAACCTCTTTGACCGCTATATCGCCTATGCCGATGCCTGGATCGAAGATCAGGACTATAAGGATCCCGACACAGGCCAGATGTTTGATCGCGAAATCCTTGAGCAGGAACTGGAGAAAATTGAAAAACCGGCAGGTGTGGCCAATCCAAAGGATTTCCGCAATGAGGTTGTCAAATTCGTACTTCGAGCCCGCGCCGAAAATCGCGGTAAGAATCCCGACTGGGGCAAATATGAAAAACTTCGCCGCGTGATCGAGCGGCGCATGTTCAGCCAGGTCGAGGACTTGCTGCCAATAATCAGCTTTGGCGCCAAACGCGACAAAGATACAGACGCCAAGCACCATGAATTCGTCGAGCGTATGGTAGCGCGTGGCTATACCACTCGCCAGGTACAGCGCCTTGTCGAATGGTACATGCGCGTCAATAAATCGGGTTAAGGGGGTGGCATCAAATGGTTCATTACATCGACCGGCGCCTCAATCCGAAGGATAAAAGCCTCGGCAACAGGCAACGGTTTATCAAACGCGCTCGCAAATATATCAAGCATGTGGTTGATCAGTCTGTGCGTGACCGCAATATTGATAGCGTCGACGGCGATAAAAAAGTCTCGATCCCAATCGACAACATATACGAGCCGACATTCCATGAGGATGCAGGAACAGGAAGCCACAAAAGGATACTGACCGGCAACCGCAGATTCCTCAAGGGCGACCGCATCAGGCGGCGGCGAGCAGGTGCAGGCTCCGGTCGAAAAGGAAGCGACCGGGGAGAGAGTGAGGACGAGTTTTATTTCGTGCTATCGCGCGACGAGTTTCTCGACATTTTTTTTGAAGACCTGGAACTGCCAGATCTGGTCAAGCAAAACCTCAAGGAGATCGAGACACATAAATCCGAGCGCGCCGGATATTCCATGAGCGGTTCAACGCCAAACATCAGCGTCGCCCGTACAATGTTGAATTCGATGGGGCGACGCTGGGCATTGCGGCGACCCAGCGATAAAGAGTTTCGCGACATCCAGGAGGAGATTTTCAGGCTCGAAAAAATATCTTCCCCAACCAGCGCAGAAAGCAAAAGGCTGATCGAGCTTCATGCGGAAATCGAAGAAAAGATCAAACGGCGGAGGAAAATTCCATATATCGACCCCCTTGATGTCCGCTTTAAATACTATGAAAAAAAGCCCAGTCCAAATGCCAATGCGGTTATGTTTTGCCTGATGGATGTCTCTGCCTCTATGGGCGAGCGCGAAAAAGATCTCGCCAAGCGTTTTTTTGTGCTTCTCCATCTCTTCCTTCGCAGGCGCTATGAAAAACTTGAACTGGTCTTCATACGCCATACCCAGAATGCAGAGGAAGTCGATGAGGAGACGTTCTTTTATTCCAAGCGCACAGGCGGCACGGTCGTTAGCTCCGCACTGGTGAAAATGCATAAGATCATTCAGGAACGTTACCCCCCATCCGAGTGGAATATTTACGGCGCACAGGCATCAGACGGAGAAAATTTCAGGTTCGACAGTTCCCGCTGTCACGCGTTCATGAACACAGAACTCATGAGCCTGTGCCAGTATTTCGCCTATATCGAGATATTGGAGGAAGAGGAAGCCGCCATACTGACAAGCGAAGATAACGGCATGGAGCTATGGCGTTCATATCGCCAGGTGGCATCCGACTGGCCAAACTTCGCCATGAAGCGGATATCCGGGCCGGGAGACATCTATCCGGTATTCCGCGAATTGTTCGCCAAACGTCAATCCGGAAGGAAAGCTCATGCCCGGTCAGCCTAAACTTTTATATGACGGGGAGGATTGGTCGTTCGACACCATAAGACGCACCTATGATGCGCTTGAGGAGATCGCGCTGGGTGATCTCGGGCTTGAAATATACCCCAACCAGATCGAAATAATCTCCTCTGAGCAAATGCTGGATGCCTATTCTTCCATAGGCATGCCGTTGATGTATCAGCACTGGTCGTTTGGCAAACACTTCCTCAGTCACAAAGAGCTCTATCAAAAAGGCGCCCAGGGCATAGCCTACGAGATCGTCATTAACTCCAATCCATGTATTAGCTACAACATGGAGGAAAATACCATGCCATTGCAGACATTGGTTCTTGCCCATGCTGCATTCGGTCACAATCATTTCTTCCGTAATAATCACCTGTTTCAGCAATGGACAGATGCGGACAGCATTCTCGACTATCTTGAATATGCCCGAACCTATATTGCGTATTGCGAGGAGCATTATGGCGTAAGGGAGGTTGAGCAACTTCTCGATGCCGCTCATGCCTTGATGTCAAACGGCGTGTTTCGTTATCACCGCCCCCGTACTCCGTCACTCAGGGAGGAAAAAGCCCGCCAAAGAGAGCGCATTGAATTTGAAGAGCGTACCGTAAACTACCTGTGGCAGGCTATACCAAGTGGTTTGACTTCTAAAAAGGTCGATGCAGAACTTAGCGAACGCAAACGTGACTTGCATTTGCCGGAAGAAAACATGCTCTATTTCCTTGAGCGTTACAGCCCGATATTGGCGTCATGGCAGCGCGAAATTTTGCGCATCATCCGTAACATCGCTCAATATTTTTATCCCCAAAAGCAAACCAAGGTCATGAATGAGGGCTGCGCGTGCTTTAATCATTATTACCTGACCAACCGGCTTCATGAGAAAGGGTTGATCACCGACGGCGCCATGCTGGAAATTCTGCACCATCATTCCAACGTCCTCACCCAGCCGGATTTTAATCATCCAGCCTATTCAGGCATCAACCCCTATGCATTGGGCTTTGCCATGATGCAGGATATCAAACGCATCTGTCAGGCACCAACCGATGAAGACCGCGCCTGGTTCCCCGATATCGCAGGTGACGATGATTGGCGGTCTATCATCAAGGACGTCTGGGCGAACTACCGCGACGAATCCTTCATATTGCAATTCCTGAGTCCTGCCGTAATGCGTAAATTCCACATGTTCGCCCTCAACGATGTGAGCGCGAGATCCTATCTCCGTGTGACTGATATTCATGACGAAGCGGGTTTTCGCAATATTCGCGATGTACTCGCCAGCAATTACGATGTTGCCGCCAGCGAACCCGACATCCAGATTACCGATGTCGATCTCCTGGGCGACCGGCAATTAAGGCTTGTTAGCAGAACACGACGCGGCACCGAGCTTGACGAAAAAGACCGCGATGCGGTCCTCACCCATATTGAACGGCTCTGGGGCTATGAAGTGGTCATTGATGAAGTCATCGCCGACTAGATAAAAAAGCCCGGTCCCCACGCTATTACTCCGCCCGTAGCGGCACCGATCTATCCCCCGCCGCTGCCGGGGAGTTGCCACTCCTTGGCAGCGGCCGATTTATAACAAATCAACCGATAAAATCATAAGACAAGCGCGGCAAAATTAGTATAAAAACTGAGCTCGAACAGATTGATCGCTCTAAAGAGGGCCCACTTTCCTAACCCAAGGCCCATTAATTGGGCACGATCTGGGTGGTTGGGTTGGGGGAGTGGGCCGGAGCGAGACCGAAAATAATATTTTCGGTCAGTGAATAGAGCGTACGGCCAACCTGGCAAACAGATAAAAAGAGAGAGCGCAATTGCAGAAGAAGCGACATCCGGGCGAAGATTATGACACGGCAAATCTCCACCGCGTGATCTCCCTGCCCATGCTTGTTCTTTACGGTCTCGGCATGATGATCGGTGCCGGTATTTATGTGCTGATCGGTGCCACCGCCGCAGATGCAGGTCTGTACGCCCCGCTGTCCTTTATATTCGCAGGCGCCATCGCGAGCCTCACCGCAGGATCTTATGCCGAGCTTGCAAGCCGCTATCCGGTAAGTGCCGGAGAGGCCGCCTATATGGATGCCGCATTCGGTATCAAGCACCTTGCATTGCTGACCGGTCTGGCCATCGCAATTGGTGCCACCATCGCAAGCGCGCTTCTCATCAAGGGAGGTGCGGGCTATCTCGCCCACCTCCTGCCCTTCGCCAGAGATACCATGGCCCCCTTCATAACGCTCCTGATCGGTTCAATCGCCATGTGGGGCATCAAGCAGTCCATATCCGTTGCCGCATCGCTGACCCTGCTCGAAATCAGCGGCCTATTGATCATTGTCTTTGCAGGCGTAGTTTGGACAGGCGGCGAAACCGACATTGCGTCAAAGCCCTATCCACCGCTCGACGGGGATGCCGTCACGGGCATACTCAGCGCCAGCCTGTTGGCTTTTTTCGCATTTACCGGTTTCCAGGACATCGTCAACATCGCCGAAGAGGTCAAAGACCCAAAGCGCAATATCCCCCTAGCCCTCGCCATAACCCTGGTCGTGACCATCATCCTCTACGTGGCAGTCGCCCAGGTTGCCATCAATACCGTGCCCATTGAAGAGCTCAACAAAACCAATGCCCCCTTAACCCTTGTATTCGAGCGCGCGACCGGTCTCGGCGGTAAGGTTGTGAGCGCCATCGCGGTCGCTGCAGTTCTAAATGGCGCCCTTATTCACTTTGTCATGGCAAGCCGGGTACTCTTTGGACTGAGCCGCATGGGTGCCCTGCCGAAGCGTTTGGGCACCGTCTATAAACCAACCGGCACGCCACTCATGGCGACCTTCGCTATTGCCGGACTGACGCTGGTCTGGGTATTTGTACTGCCATTTCGCGAGTTGGCCGAGACTACGTCATCAATGGCGCTTCTTGGCTTCGCCCTCGTTAACGCCGCCCTCATCCGCATAAAACTCAACACACCAGCGCAAGAAGGCGCCGTCATCATGCCCTTTTGGGTTCCAGTCCTTGGCGTGGGCTCCACCCTCGGTCTTCTCATATACGTCACGATTGATAAATTCTTCTGAACGATCAGTCCCGAACCTGATAAGAAGCGTAAATGACCGCTACTGGTCGAAACTTTTTGAATTGAGCCCATCCAAAAATGACAACATCGCAAAACAATACTATCCCCAAAATAGGTTTCGTCTCTCTTGGTTGCCCAAAGGCGCTGGTTGACTCTGAACGCATCATCACCCGCCTTCGCGCTGAGGGCTACGAAATATCTAGCGACTATCACGGAGCGGATGCGGTAGTCGTCAACACATGCGGGTTTATCGACAGCGCCCGCGCCGAATCCCTCGATGCAATCGGAGAGGCGTTGAGCGAGAACGGTCGGGTAATTGTCACAGGCTGTCTCGGCAAAGAAGAAGCCCTGATCCGCAAAACTCACCCGGACGTATTGGCCATTACCGGCCCACATCAATATGAAGACGTCATGGCGGCAATTCATAGTGCCCAACCCCGTCCTCACGATCCAAAATCAGATCTCGTTCCCGCATCAGGCATCCGACTGACACCGCGCCACTATGCCTATCTGAAAATATCTGAGGGCTGCAACAACTCATGCAGTTTCTGTATCATTCCCGATATCAGAGGTCGCCTCCAAAGCCGTCCTGCAGGCGACGTCATGCGCGAGGCCGAGCGCCTGGCAGAAGCAGGCGTTAAGGAATTGCTGGTCATTTCTCAAGACACAAGCGCTTATGGTGTCGATCTGAAATATGCCTCAAGTACCTGGCGCGACCGCGATTTAAAGGCGCGCTTTTATGATCTGGCCGAAGCGCTGGGTGAGCTCGGGATTTGGGTGAGATTACACTATGTTTACCCATACCCCCATGTCGACAAGGCGATCGAGTTGATGGCGGAGGAAAAAATCCTGCCCTATCTCGATATCCCCTTTCAACATGCAAGCCCCCGCATTCTCAAATCCATGCGACGCCCCGCAGCAACCGAGAAGACGCTGGATCGCATTAAGTCGTGGCGCAAAACCTGCCCGGACCTCGCCATTCGGTCGAGCTTTATAGTAGGCTATCCAGGTGAAGAGGAAGAAGATTTCGAGGAGCTATTAGGCTGGCTGCGCGAGGCGCGCCTCAACCGCGTTGGCTGCTTTAAATATGAAAATGTCGAGGGTGCCACATCCCGGGATTTAAAAGGGCACGTCGCTCAAGACGTCATCGAGGAGCGTTGGCATCGCTTGATGCAAACCCAAAAGGAAATCAGCACAGAACTTTTGTCTGAAAAAATTGGAAAAACCATCGATGTCATCGTCGATGAAGTTGATGATGAAGGCGTGATCGCGCGCTCAAAATATGACGCACCAGAGATTGACGGGAGCGTTTATCTCCAGGAAGAATACGATTTGAATGTCGGTGATATAGTATCGGTTAAAGTCACCCATTCCGATGAGTATGATCTTTGGGCAGAGAAAACCTAGCGCACCGTTCTCAAGATTATTTTCCCCAAAATGCGTCCCCGTCCCAAAAATCCTCCACAACTTTGACGGCCCCGATCCTTGTTTCAAACCCCGAATCGCAGCTTTGTTTCAATCATCAATTTTTTGCGCAACCATATGGGCGTGCATCTGCAACCCGGCAGAAGAGCCGCTCTATCGGAGAAACAGCAAGATGGCCGATTTTAAAACACATGCAGCCGTTGGTATTGTCGGAAGTGGAATGTTGGCAACACTGGCGCTGGCGACAGAAATCGTGCCAAGAGGTGACCTGATATCGCTCGCATTCGCCGGTGCATTCGGTAGCATATTGCCAGACATCGACCTCCAGAACTCCCGCGCTTCCCGCGCACTCTTCAACATGTCGGGCATATTTCTCGCCTTCGCGGTGTTGTTCAATTTCGCATGGCAATACTCAATCGCCGAAATGTGGGTCGTCTGGCTGTTTACCCTCTTTATGGTCCGTGTTGTAATTCAGTGGCTTTTTCACCGCTTCGCACACCATCGTGGTATTTTCCATTCCATCCTGGCCGCAGTGCTTTTTGGTTTCCTCGGCGCCGCCATGTTTTTCCATGTCTTCAAATCCGATCCAATTCACGCCTGGTTGGCAGGTGTCTTTGTATTTTACGGATATATCATTCACCTCGTTTTGGATGAGATTTACAGCGTCGATTTCACCGGCGTCCGGGTCAAGCGCTCCTTCGGAACCGCACTTAAACTCATTGAATGGCGGAGCCCCATTTGCTCAATCTCCATGGCAGCAGCCGTTGCATTGGTATTCATGGTCACGCCACCGTTTAAGGAATTCGCCGTGACCGTCGGTACGCCCGAAATCTGGGCATTTGTCGGCGATCGTTTTCTGCCAGCCAATGGATGGTTCGAGTTTATGGGGGAATTCTCCGATATCGCCAGATACATTAATCCCGGCGATGTTGACCCGACCATAACCGGATCAATCAACGTACCCGATAGCCAACCTCTTCCCACCGAAGGCAGTGCCCCCTGAACCGACACATTAAATTTAATTGGTAGTCTGCCATGCCGTGTTATGCTGCACTCGGAATATTTTGAGGGTGGTGTAAGCGGAGGTATCGATGTCGTCGACGATTAACCTGCCAGTATGGTTTGTAGCCTTGGCTGGCATTCTTGCTGCCATCGGTCTCCTGGATCGATTGTTAATGCCCAGCGTAAGATGGTTCTTGCGCCGCCGCCTGAACAAGGCAATCGATCGCCTCAACACCAATTTAAGCCTGCGTATTCAACCATTTAAGCTCACCAAAAGAGGTGACCTGACAGACCGACTGCTATTCGATCCCGAAGTCCTGAAGTCCGTTGAACAATATGCCGAAGAGAATGATGTGCCTCGCGAAGTTGCCATGGCGCTGGCAAAGCGTTACGCCCGGGAAATCGTCCCGTCATTCAGTGCCTATACCTATTTCAAAATCGGCACAAGGATAGCGCGAAAGCTATCCGAGCTCCTCTACCGTGTCCGCCTGGGTGTTGCCAGTGACGAAGCGTTAAAGGAGATCGATCCAGACGCGACGGTGATATTTGTCATCAATCATCGCTCAAACATGGATTACGTGCTGCTCACCTATATGGCGGCCAAAAGCTCCGCCCTGAGCTATGCAGTTGGGGAATGGGCACGGGTCTGGCCCCTACAGCAATTAATACGCTCAATGGGCGCATATTTTATCAGACGGGATTCGAATAACAGTCTCTATCGCAAGGTCTTGTCCCGCTACGTTCACATGGCGACCAGGGCTGGCGTAACCCAGGCGGTGTTTCCCGAAGGAGGTTTAAGCCGTGATGGTGCGTTGCGCCCCCCAAAATTCGGATTGTTGAACTATATGGTCTGCGGCTTTGATCCGCGCGGCGCCCGTGACGTTGTCTTCATACCGGTGGGTCTCAACTATGATCGTGTCCTTGAAGATCGAATGCTGATCAATGCCCACCAGGCCATATTGGAAAACAAGAAGCCAAAGTTTAATTTCAGGGCATCGATACTGTTCAAGTTTATCGGGCACGCAATATGGTTGAAACTACAGGGAAAATGGTACCGATTTGGATATGCCTGCGTTAGTTTTGGCAATCCGGTATCGCTCCGGAAGTACATGAGCGACAACGCCGTTGATTTTCGTACACTTGAAGATGACGCCCGCTTCGCAGCAGTTGGCGACCTCGGTGCCGAGCTGATGACCCATATAGGACATGTCATTCCCGGCCTGCCCGTATCCCTGGTCGCCCACGTACTTCTAAGTCAGGCACCACGGAAGATTTCAAATTTTGAGCTCAAAAGTTCAGTGTTTGAATTAATGAAACAGCTAGAAGAGGCGGGGAACTACGTGCATATCCCCCACACTGACCGAGAGTATGCCCATGAGGTCGGATTGCGAATGCTGACTTTGCGCCATCTGGTTATCGAAGAGGACGGACTATACTTCATGGCTGAGAATGAACGCGCAATGCTGGAATATTACGCCAACTCAATCGCCCATCTTATAAAATAATATCGAGCGAAAACAAAAAAATCCCCGACTCTAAAAGAGACGGGGAAGTTTGTTTGGGAGTGAATATATATTCAGCTCAAAAATTTACTTGTCAAACGTAGCCAGGCGCTATTGCTTTTCGACAATGACACTTCTGCGAGGGCGAAGATAAAACGTTTCTTCAAGTTGAACGCCACCAGCAAGATACTTGGCTATCAATGGCGTGTAGGTATATGTGGCTTTCGCAACAATAACGCTGCTTGTAGGGCTGATAAGGTTTGCAAGATCGCCCGACATTGCATATGCACTACCTGCTGCGTGTGGCTCTCCGCCACCTTTCGAATAGCTCCAGC
>Ga0209633_10003615_pt1 | contig 14212 bp, 13 predicted proteins | sample Cruoilmetagenom1_FD_187290 | JGI IMG/M metagenome (GOLD analysis project Ga0209633, IMG submission 187290) | Oil polluted marine microbial communities from Coal Oil Point, Santa Barbara, California, USA - Sample 1 (SPAdes) (version 2) | ecosystem: Environmental > Aquatic > Marine > Oil seeps ... | reverse complement strand
AATCTGTAGCCAATTCTATATCATCTTCCAGGCTTTGCCCCGGAGCTGCTTTACATAGGAAGGGATCGCATACATTGGTCAATTCAATAGCAGGGCAATCGCTGTGGGCAATATCAATATCTGCAGAGCAGCCTTGTTCGATTTCTCTGGGAATGGTATCCGAACTAGTTGATCCCGTTATTTCACTATCGCAAGAGCAGAGCAGAATTACACCTACCAACCCAATGAGGAACCCGTGACGCATGGAGGTATTATAATGAATAAAAGAGTAAAAATCGAGAGCCCATTTTTTTCTTGAAAAAGGGTGTCTAATGCGCTTTCTCCATTACAAATCCATTAATCAGAAGTGATTTCCAAAAATGGTGAATATTTGTAAATCCACAACTCTTTAGTAGGGTAATTGTTTCTTCTACGGTTATGTAGTTTAAGTCTTTCCTAATGTGGTTGAACATTTCATCTACATCCTTTTTATCTCTTGTTTGGAGTTGAAATGATTCCCAGGCAGATAGAAAATCTTCAAATTTCCCGGGGTCTCTGTCATCGCAAACATCGGCAATTATGAACTTAGCGTCGGGTTTTAGCCGAAATGATATTTCTTTTATAAATTCTTCTTTTTCTGTTTTTGGTATAAAGTGGGCGACTAAAAGCGATGTTGCGCCGTCAAAATCTTCTTGGAGAACATCGCTGATCCCGCCGTGAACAAGCTCAATTCTGCTGGAAAGCCCATTTTTTTGTATCTTAGAGGACGCGGTTCTTATCATCTCTTCCGCGATATCAAATCCTGTGATTTTCCAAGCGGGATTCTCGGCTGCATACTCCATGGCTTCTTTTCCTGTACCCGCGCCGGCAATAAGAAGGTAAGCATCTTTTGGGAGTTTCCTTTTAAGAATGTGATGAGCTATATCATGGAGGGCTCTGTAGCCAGGGATGATTTTTTCTATTTCATCATCATATATTTGGGCTCTTTCATTAAATCTTTTTTTGGTATCAAAAGTTTCAGTCATAACCTTATATTCTATATGATTGGATGGATTGGGAAAGGGGAAGGATTCTGAAAATTCTCTGATGGCGCTTCATATTTTATATCAATCATGTGGTTTTATCGGTTTCGTGCTTAGTTTAATTTTTCTGGTAAACTATCAATCCTGATATGAGCGTTAAAGAATCTAAAGATATCGAAAGTAGAGAAGATATAGACAATCTAATGTGGAGTTTTTATGACCGTATGATGGTTGATCCTGTGATTGGCTACATCTTTACCCATTATGCCAAGCTCGATCTAAAGGTGCATATTCCGATAATTGCGGATTTTTGGGAAACAATTTTATTTCAGAAACCTGTATATAAAAGAGGTCCCAAGGCTATGGAAGTGCATTATGATCTCAATAAAAAGGTACAGCTCAGAAAGCAGCATTTCACCCGCTGGTTGTATCTCTTTCATCAGACTATTGACGAACTCTATGCCGGAACCAAAGCCGGACTTGCTAAAGAACGTTCTGTTTCTATAGCAAAACTTATGCAGAACAGGATCGGCACTCTTCCAGACTGTACAGAGATGTAAATTGATATTATCAAATTACTAAGAAGAGAATCTAGTTCGATTTTGCGCTGAAATGAAATCTTAAAATAAAGTTTTTTTATCTATTCGTTTTTGTGATATATTGCAATTAAAACTAAATGGCGAGGTGAACTAAATGAGTAGAAACGCAATGGAAACAGTTGTAGAGTTTTACCAGCATGTTAACAGTGACCCGACGGGACTTCCCGGAGTACTGCACCCTGACATTAAGTGGGAGATCGTAGAGGGGTTTCCATACGGCGGTGAATATAACGGACTTGGTTCGGTATTTGAAGATTTCTTCGGAAATGTAATGCAGCATTTTGAATTCTGGAATGCAAACCCTGATGAATATATAGACGCTGGGGATAAAATCATTGTACTAGGTCATTACAAAACAAAAGCCAAAGAGACCGGGATGGATGTGGAGCCTTCTTTTGTACATATTTGGACAGTTGAAGACGGGATGATAACAAGGCTTCAGCAAAGCGCAGACTCCGTCCAGATATCACGTGCGCTTAATCATAACGTTCCTATTAAAAACTAAGTCATACAAAAATAAATCAAATAAAAGGGCCGTTTAATATAAACACGGTCCTTTCTTATCTCTAATATTTAGAACTCTAGATCTTAACTTACTTCACTTCCTGTACTACCTGTGGGGCAAGAGGTCCAAACTACGGTCTTGACTGCGTTTGAAAATTTGTCGTCAGGTGTCTGTCCACCCCCTTTTTACTGATTGTTTAATAAAACTATATCCGCCATTTTAGAATAAGAAAAACGTTTAGTACAAGCCTGTTAGTTAAATGAATTCAAAGTAATTATTCCTATCAACGTCTATAATAGTTCTTAATTCTGGTAAATATAAAAGCTATAACTGCCCCACCTATAAATCCGTCAACAAATCCCCAGAGACCCCACTCAATTACACCTCCATAGCCGTCTGGAAATATTAAATAGGATTTACTCACTGTAGATAAAAAAGAGCTGTCAGTTATTTGAGCAATGTTAGAGATTCCCAGGAAAGTGAGAAACACCGGTCTTATGGCAAAGCCAAATGAGTTCATTTCAAAATTGTATTGTATACTGACGATAGCTAATAACCCCGAGCATATTCCGAGTACTATTCCTGTGGCTATGCCGAATTTAATAGTCGTCGGCAAGTTTTTTCCTTCGGATATAATGGATAAGAAATTGTAGAAAATTGCTATAAAAAATCCGCTTGCAAAGCCATCTATAAAGCCGGTGATTATTGAGGTTGTTGTATTAAGGGCATTTACCGGCATACCGAACTGCGCATATTGTATAAGCTCTGATAGATTCGTTCCCAAATCTAATGAGTCGAGTATTATGAGAACAATCCCGCTTAGGAACCTGAAATCAAGCTCCACCCATGCAGTAGGAGCGCCCTGTATTATTGATATCTCTATTAATAATACTGATGCGATTGTCCAGAGAATTCCGGTGTATATTGCAAACCTTATTGCATTCATTAAGAGTCTCGTAAATTTAGATCTTGGGTTAGTATCCCCAATTGCTGCGGGAATTACAGTTTTAAGGAGTGATTTGTAATTTTGGTTAATTTTGCGTTAGATTAGTTATCAGCAGAGTGGTGTAAGGAAGAAGAATGTTCGCTTCAAAACTCAAAGGATTGAAAATCAACTGGATTAAGACCTCCCAGGAAAGGCGGGAATTCGTTGTCAGGGAAATCACGTCTGGCTCAGAGCCGGGTATAAGGTTCAAACAAAAAAACTAATGTGGGACGATACCATATAGGCACATTCCCACTCACATTCCATAAGTATAATATAAGTCCACTAAATATATTTTAAATTTAAACTCTATTTAGGGTTTACAAAAAAATTAATTTCCTCTATAATCATAATATATGGCGGTAGGAGAGTGTGGCGTTCTTTTAATACTACCTCATCTTGTTCAAGTTTCTAAGACTCTCCTACGAATATTTTGTTTTTATTGAAGAATAGATATCCAACTGGCAATTGTTTTTTGTAGGGTGTTTTAACCTGATTTGGCGCGTATACAGAAAAAATTGAGTGCTGGATGTTGAAGGGGACCTAACATGCATGTAGCGAAGATTCATTATCTTGGTCTCGGTTTGTTAATCCGCTTAAATCTTTCTTTCAATTATTTGAGTTTCCTTGGCGGAGAAACTCGGAGACATTTTTTAAACAATCACCCTAGAGTTATACCTATTCAATATTTCTTTAAATCCTTTCATCTATTTTGCAATAATATTATTAACAAAATTCTTGTACAGAAAGAAGAATTATTAAATTTTTTGTCCCCTTCTCGACTCTTCTCCCTCTAAGATATTTTCCTCCACCAAGGTATGAGGGAGAAGGGTCATATTAACGGAAGGGAATGATGTATTAGATTCTTGAAACGGATTAAGAATAGCAGATAAATGACAGAGAAAATAAATCCACCTCTATTTTGGTCTTGGTTAACTTTTGTTCAAGGCATACGGTTATTGAGAGTTAAACAACGACAACCGATTGCTCGCTTGATCGCAATCGGGCCCTTTTTCTAAGTGGGAGGGTAAGGTCGAGATAGGGGGATAAATATTCGTATCCAAGCCTTCTAATCCTCTCCCCACTCTTAAGGTGATAGGGTCGGATGAGAGTAGGGGAGAGGTGATATGGATTGTTAATAGTGATCTTAGTTCTGGAATCGAGTGGTTCGAGTTGTCTAACGTTTTTAATTTGATATTTTGCTGAAATTTTCCACATAATACAGACCTTCAAGAGCTGTTCCAACACTAAATGAATGGCTACTGATAGTAATGTGGGATTTCTAGGACTTGTCGGAGTATATGCGATTAGAAAAACATAGTTAGCCAATCACTAAAACTGAAAGAGCTAAATAGTTATGTTAGCAAATCGAACAGAACTAGTACCCAATATATTTAACTATGAATTAAAATCTAAGTATATGCTCTCCCTAGAATTAATCCTTTGCTTATAATTTAAGACTATGTGTGTATATCATAAGCATAAAATAATCCACTATCTGGGCGCTTAATGCTCCAAAACTTGTAATACCTATATAACAAACAATTTCTTCTATGCAATCCAAGTTGGCACGGTAGTTGCACTTAAATACATCAAGAAAAGAAATGGTGAGCTCATTTCTCTACTTATCTCCTTTTATAGATGGAGGCCGGAATCAGGGACATTCCAGCCTCCATCTATTATTTGTTTTTCGCATTCATGCACCTTTAACTAAGCCCCGGATTATGTTTATCCTATCCTCTGAGAGCCTTAAGAGATCCGGGGTACATATATAAGAAGTTCTCATTAAGTTTGAGTTTTTGGAGACTATGTTTTGATTGCTTAAAGATGTATAGGGCTTGATTAGAAGAGAAGACAATATCTATAAAGAGTGTTAAGATAATTGTTGAAAATGGACTTTAATAATTATCATCCTGAAGATTTCTATGATGAACTTTTTATAGCCAAAGGAGAACCACGTCCTGGCACCAAAATACTTATAGACCGATTGATGTCTTTTCCCAAAGGGGAAATACTCAGAAGACAAAAGGCGGCAGAAGCGGCTCTTTTTAATATGGGCGTCACTTTCACTGTGTACAGTGATGAATCAGGGATAGAAAAAATATTCCCCTTTGATATTCTGCCAAGGATCATAGAACCAGGGGATTGGGAGCATATCGAAAAAGGTCTCAAACAGCGAATTTACGCGCTTAATCTTTTTATAGACGATGTTTACCACGACCAGAAAATTATTAAAGACGGAATTATTCCAAAAGACATACTTTATTCGAGTAAATGCATACAGCCCCAGTGTATGGGATTAAATCCTCCCAAGGGTATATGGTGTCATATCACTGGGTCAGATTTGGTAAGGGACAGTGATGGCCGATTTTATGTGCTCGAAGATAATTTGAGATGTCCTTCAGGGGTTTCCTATGTGCTTGAAAATCGACAAGTATTAAAAAGAACGTTCCCCCTGGTCTTTGAAAAATCAAATATTCTTCCTGTTGATGATTATCCCAACCGTCTTTCACGTATGCTTCAGTTCCTCGCGCCTGACAATGTTGAATCTCCAAACATAGCTCTTCTAACTCCGGGGATTTATAACTCTGCTTACTTCGAACATTCATTTCTGGCACAGCAAACTGGTATTGAACTTGTAGAAGGAAACGATCTTGTTGTAAAAGATGGTTTTGTTTATATGCGTACGACAAAGGGCTTTGAAAGAGTGGATGTAATCTACCGTAGGATTGACGACGACTTCTTGGATCCTCTGGCTTTTAATCCGGATTCCTTGCTTGGAGTGCCTGGAATTATGGATGTCTATAAAGCCGGTAGATTGGCTCTGGCGAATGCGCCCGGAACTGGTGTCGCAGATGATAAAGTGGTTTATGCATATGTCCCTAAGATTATTAAATATTATCTGGATGAAGACCCAATACTCCCAAATGTTCCAACATACGTATGCAGGGATAATAAAGATAGAGAATACGTTCTCAATAATTTAGACAAACTGGTCGTCAAACCCGCAAACGAGTCAGGTGGTTATGGGATGTTAATGGGTACTCATTCCACAGCTAAAGAAAGAAGTGAATTTACGGAGAAAATAAAGGAAAACCCAAGAAACTATATAGCCCAACCGACACTTTCTCTTTCCCGTGTTCCCGTGATAGTGGATGACGATCATTACGAAGGACGCCATGTGGATTTGCGTCCTTATGCGCTCTATGGAGAGGATATTTATGTAATGCCAGGCGGTCTCACAAGAGTCGCTCTTAAAAAAGGATCACTAGTAGTCAATTCATCACAGGGCGGAGGCAGCAAAGATACTTGGGTACTGAGCAGTTTGCCAAAATAATTAGGCTGTATATTAAATATGAAGAGAAATTACCATGCTTAGTAGAGTAGCTAATTCGATATACTGGATGGCGCGTTATATAGAGAGGGCTGAAAACACGGCCCGATTTGTGGACGTGAATCTTCATCTCATGCTCGATGGCCACGTAGAGAGCAAGGAGCAGTGGGAACCTTTGGTGATAATTTCAGGTGATCATGATGTGTTTAAGGAAAGATACGGCGCTGCTACTAAAGATAATGTAATCAATTTTCTAACCTTCGACACAGAAAATCCTAACTCCATAATTTCCTCAGTAATTAGCGCAAGAGAGAATGCGCGGACTGTGCGGGATGTAATATCATCAGAAATGTGGACTCAAGTTAATAAGTTTTACTACATACTTCTTGATGCTGAAAAATCTGGCGTTGCTCTTGACACTCCCTATGATTTTTACAATCAGGTTAAGCTACATAGCCATTTGTTTATCGGTACTACGGATACGACGATGTCACATGGTGAAGCATGGCATTTTGACCGTTTGGGAAGGCTCTTGGAAAGAGCTGATAAGACATCGCGTATTCTTGATGTGAAATACTTCATGCTCCTTCCCAGAGTCGAGGATGTCGGCACCCCAATAGACAACATTGGTTGGGCTGCTCTTCTTAACTCAGCAAGCGCTTTTGAGATGTACAGGAAGAAGTACAGAAGAATTACTCCGACGGATGTGGCTTTGTTTCTGATTTTGGATTTAAATTTTCCCCGCTCCATACGATATTGCCTATTAAAAGCGCAAGTATCACTTCATGAAATTACAGGCACGGTAATAGGTACCTTTACCAATAAAGCCGAGAGACGACTAGGGCGTTTGCGCTCAGATCTAGACTACGCTAATATTGATGAAATAGTTTCTCAAGGACTCCATGAGTTCTTAAACGGTTTCCAGACGAAGCTTAACGGAGTAGGGGATGCAATATTTGATACTTTCTTCTCGCTCCGTCAGACTGAAAAGGATAAGAAAAATATAGAGGTTCCTCAATGACATTTTGTGTTGGTATGAAAGTTAGAAAAGGACTTGTAGGTATAGCTGACACTCTAGTTACTACAGGTACAGAATCAATTACTGCAAGAAAAGTTACAATACATCAGTACGGTAAACACTCACTTTTTCTTATGACATCAGGGCTAAGATCAGTTAGAGACAAAGCGCTAACATATTTTGATGAAGTTCTCGAGGAACGTGATCAGGAGTTTGATAAGTTGTACAAAGCGGTAAATGCATTTGCTGCTCAGGTGCGAAGAGTAGCTGACGAGGATAAGAGGGCGCTAGAAGAGAGCGGGCTTCCTTTTAATCTCTTCTCCATTATTGGTGGTCAGCTTGAGAATGATAAAGAGCACAAGCTATATATGCTTTATCCTCAGGGTAACTGGGTAGAAGTAAGTCAGGGAACTCCTTATTACCTTATAGGAGAGTCCAGTTATGGAAAACCTATAATGGATAGAGCTCTTTCTTATGACCTCAATATGGAGATGGCGCTCAAAATTGGATATCTGGCGTTTGACGCTACGAGAACAAGCGCGGTTGACGTAGATTTTCCAATAGACGTAGTGCTTTATCGGGCTGACACTTATCACATTGTGGAGTACCGATACAATACTAAGGAGCTTATGGAGATTTCTGAGTGGTGGCAGAAAACCATAAGAGAAGCCATAAGAGAACTTCCTCACGACTGGATTGAAGCTGTTTTTTCAAAACTTGAAGTTAGTCCCATACCCATAAAAAATGCTATACAAGATTGAACACATAACCCGATATTCTTATAGTAAAGAGGTTTTTTTAGAACCTCATATCGTCAGACTTTGCCCAAGATCAGACTCTTCTCAAACAGTTAAATATTTCGAGATAGATGTTAAACCTACACCCACTGGAATAACTAAAATTATTGATGTGGGAGGGGATTCCGTATTCCTCTGGTTTGAAGAGCTAACAGACTCTCTTGAAATCAGATGCAGATCAGAAGTTGAGACTCATAGGTCTAACCCATTTGATTTTATTCTTGCCTCAGACAGGGCTCACCGTTTGCCTATGGAGTATGGAGCTCCTCACGAGACGGCGCTTGAGCCATACAGAATTCCATCATCTGACTTTGGTGATAGCTTCGAGGGCTTCGTAGCCAAGATTATGCTAGAATCGGAAAACAGTACTCTAAAATTTCTATCATCATTAACATCTTTTATTTATGATAATTTTGAACACGAACTAAGAGAAGAAGGCCCTGCTCAAGAACCTGAGGAGACTCTCTCAAAAATGAAAGGGACGTGTAGAGATTTTGTAGTACTTTTTGCTGAAGCATGCCGGAGTATGGGTTTTGCGGCAAGGTTTGTAAGCGGCTACACTGAGGGTGATTTAAATAATCTAGATAACTATCTTCACGCATGGGCTGAAGTGTTTTTGCCTGGAGGAGGTTGGAGAGGATATGATCCAACGCTTGGTTTAGCAGTTGCAGACCGACATGTAGCTCTTACATCGGGCGCAACTCCTATTGAAGCCTCTCCTGTTACAGGATCCTTCCGCAGCACAGATGCTATCGCAGAAATTGAGTATGAACTTTCAATTAATTAATAGAAATTTAATAATTGATATTATGTTCCCTAGAGTTTAGAATTCGAGTAATGCTTTAATAAACCTTAGGAGCAAAAATAATGGCAAATTTTTTACAGACAGTTACTTTTTTCTTTATTCTTCTCTTGATGACATTCATGGTCTCCATTTCTGTTTCCATAGCTTCGGGAATAGAAGAAGAGGAAGTTCAGTTGCCCGAACCTCAGGGAGCATGCTCTTCGGACCCATGCAGTCCAGCTACTCCCTGTCCTAGTAAAGATGAAATGTGTTATACCTCAAATGGAGTTTTTTACTGCTGTGTAGAGCCTCCATTTCCGGGAGCTGAGGCTGTAGGGAATTAGAGTAAAATTATAATATGTGGGTGTAGTTTATTCCACACCCACTATAGGTTTGATAAATTTACTGAGCGTTTCTTCCGGCTGTTACGCCACGAAGGGTAATTAATATATTATGATTAGTGTTTTAAACCGTGATCTTCGGTTTCAATTTTTAAATTCGTTTCTTTTTGAGTGATTTCGATCTCACCCTCCTCGCGTTCAGTGAGCTCATAACTCTTATCAAAAAACCTATCGGCAAAAACTCTTATATTCTCTTCTGTAGTCTTAATAATTATTTTTGCCAGTACATCATTGTCCCGAACTTCAAGTGGTTTGAGAGTGCAGGGATATTGTTTCTGGAAAAGTTTAGAGATATAGGAATTCAGCTTAGTTGTGTATTCAATTATTTCCTCTCTCGGTATGGAGATTACGAAAAAGTAGGTTTTTTCAGACATATTAGATCTAATATTATAATCAATTTAAGGAATTATTCTTCTTACTATAAGATATAATATAAATAATCAAACTGATCCGGGATTTGAAATGACTACTCATAAAGAATTAATTCAAGAATGGGATATTCAAAAACAGAAATGGGGTCTCGATGATTGGGAGCTAAAGTTCTCAAACCAAAAGAGACAGCTGGGTTACTGCCGGCCTCGTAAGAAGATAATTTCAATATCACAGGCTTTTATGGTGACCAATCCATTTCCAGTGATTATGGATACGCTTCTGCACGAGATCGCGCACGCTCTGCACTTTTTGGAAACGGGAAAGACTAACCATCATAATGGTTGGAAGAAGTTTGCTCTTAAAGTCGGGTGCGAACCCAAACGCTGCGCTACAGGGGAGGGGCTAAGCATGCCCAAGGGTAAATACGTTGGAATATGCCCGGTTTGTGAAAAAGTTACACATTTTTATAGGCGCGTCCGAAGAAGTTATTCCTGCAGTCACTGTACGAATAAGTATCATTCTAGATATAAGCTTATCATTATGAGCATTTATGACTATGAGGGCTTGATCAATTCTTAAACTTTTTGAGATCGTTCTTATAGGTTTCTCTAATAGTAAGTACTGCTATCAGGGATATTACTGAACAGATTGCGAGATAGATACCAGGTGCGTTTATGTTTCCGGAGCTTGAAATTAAGTAAGAAGCTGCCAGCGGAGCTGAGCCTCCGAATACTGAGAATCCAATTACATTGCCCAGGGATATACCGCTCATTCTAACTCTTGTGGGGAAGGATTCAACCATAAACGGAGCAAATGCTCCTGCAAATATAACCATAAAGAGTCCGCCTGCAAGCTGAACAATTATTTTATGCGTTAAGTTTTCACCTGAGAAAGTAGTAAATAGAAAAAAGCCTATAATTATCATACCAGCACAGCCTGTAATGAGTGAGGGTTTTCTGCCGATACGGTCTGATAGATAAGCTGAAGCGGGGAATAAACCCGTGACGATTGCAAGATTTAGTGTATTTATATTTAGGATTTGTGAAAGCGGCATGTTCCCAAACCGGATGCTGAATGTGATTATGTAAATAAAAATGAGATAAAAACTAACAGCAAACATTATGGTGGCTGAAAGGACAATGAGTACTGCTCTCCAGTGTTGTCTTAAAGACTCTTTAATTGGGGATTTTGATACGCCGCCTGAGTCAACTAAGTTTGTGAAAATCTCTGATTCTTCTACGATCTTTCTAAGAAACAAAGCTGCTATTCCCGATACCGCTCCTAATAGAAAAGGTATACGCCATCCCCATGATATAAGTTCACCTTGTGGCATTGAGTTTGATACCAATCCACACACCGCAGATGCAAGAAGTATTCCTGAGGTTGTACCAAAAAGAGACATGCTTCCGTAAAGTCCTTTGAGATTAGGTGGGGCAAGCTCTGTAAAAAGTGATAGTGTCGCTGAGCGTTCTCCTCCTACAGAAAGAGCCTGAGCGATCCTTAGAATTATTAGCAGCACAGTTGCAGCAATTCCAATGTTTTCATAAGTGGGAAGTAATCCGATTAAGACTGTTGGAAATGTCATTAATATTACAGTCAGGATAAAGGCATTCTTTCTACCAAATCTGTCACCAATGCTGCCGATTACAACCGATCCTAAAGGTCGGAAAAGAAAACTCAGTGCGAATATCAAGAAAGTGGATAGTATTGCAGTAGTCTCATCAGCAAAAGGGAAGAAAAGCTTAGATAGAATAAGAGCGTAAAACCCGAATATCGAGAAGCTGTACCATTCTAGTATTATGGCAAGCGTGCTTGCAATGATAGTTCTCTTGTGGGGAAGGGCGTTTTGCTGATTGTCTGACATAATCAGGGGCAGTGATTTTTAGAAAGTGAGTATAGTATTATTATAGAATTAATGCAACGGATATAATATTTAGCAAGTATTGTTTTTGGATATAAAGATTTACTAGACGCTAACAAGCGTTAGTTCAAGATTTCAAATTCAACTTCGCCGAGTCAATCGGATTCTAAGATCTAACCTGTTCAATAAGCTGCGATACAAATTCTTCTCTCTCTTCTTCCGACATACGAACAGAACCTTTATCTACTAGTATGGAGATCATCTGTAGCGCAAATTCGACCCGCTCTTGTTTGGATAACTTAGGTAGTAAAGTTTCAAGGCATTTAGGCATCAAACCAGCCATGATGTGCGGCATTCTGCCTCGACTGGCTTTTGTAGTGGTTGCCATAATTCTTGGCACCATAGCCTCAATGGCATTATCCTTTGTTTCCTTAGACATCCATTTCGATAATTCTAGGATCTCACTCATATAAAGCCTCCTTACACAGAGTGTGCTTTAATGACGATTATCCCCATCCTTCTCTTGTTAAGGGTTTTTACGGTTGTCACAAAAAACTAGCTCAGACACCCCTACCTATATAATATTATGCGCCATTTTCCTTCAAAAATAAAGCAATATTTCTTTTAGAAGGTTACGTTTTAACAAATAATCTTTGATTATATACAACAATTTCCAACAATCTCAGACAGTTGTATATAAAATTCTTATGATCAATAAATTAAGAAAAATAGGCATAAATTCGAACAGTTGTTCTATTCTTTATCTAATTTTTATCCTTAGTCTTCTCCAAATTATAATTGCTGGTATAAGAAGATAAATCAGGCTCGATGTTGGGGTATTACCTTCTGGAGCCAGTGAGCATCCGCCGCTACCATCAGAAGTATCCAGTCTGTCGGGCAACCCGTCACCGTCTGAGTCGACGATTGTAAGTGGACTACCTCCAAGATCAGGATCAAAGGCATCGAGAAGTCCGTCTTTGTTTACGTCAGTCGTATCATCAGGCCGCCCGTCTCCGTTTGAATCATCGGTACCCGCGCTCTCTTCAAAATCAGTCATTCCATCGTTATCAGAATCGGTATCTAATGTATCGACCATGCCGTCCTCATCGGTATCAGGTAAAACTAGAAGTATGCCCCCTACGCTTGGATCGACTACATCTGCCAGTCCATCCTTGTCGTCATCTGTTCTATCATCAACTTCGCCGTTTGAATCTTGATCAAAATCTTTCCCACCGGCTTCGACTACGTCAGGTACGCCGTCATTGTCAGAGTCAAGGTCTAGTGCATTAATGATACCGTCCCCGTCAATGTCGTTTAAATCTATACCGGCTTCTCTTGTCTGATTTTGGGATGTACTTACAAAAGTTTCATTGTTATTAGAGATGCCATCATTATCTGTATCCGCATCATCATTATCGCACACACCGTCCCCGTCGCCGTTTATGCAGCAGAAGTTGATAGTGTAATTGGTAACGCTCCCGGTCTTAGCCTGACAGTCGAAGAGCTTAATGGCGTCATCAAATGGGAACGCATAAGCTGTAGGGCTTGCGTTATTAAACACAGCCGCGACAGCCAGCGCGTTTGACCGCCAGTTTGAGTTATTTCCTGCAACGCATGCGCCCAGTGGAGCTGGATTTGTAAATCCGGGAGCCCAGTCGGGGCATCCGCAGCAGTTGGCGTCTGTAGTCCCTGTTGTAAAGCAGGAACCAGCATTAATCCCTGTGCAGGCCCAAAGCTGTTCATTTGTTGTGTTTCCCACGGTTGTGTCACAGTCGGCTCCAAGTATTACGCCGTTTTTCTCACAGAAACCCGAAGCGCCGCATGTAAATGGAGCCGTGCAGAGTGGATCTCCTGCGCCTCCGCATGCCTGTCTGCAGAATTTCTGAGGAGCAATACAGCCTACATAATTGCTGCCCTGATTTTGTGTATCTGTGACTTGCATATCCGTGGGACAATCTGACTGTAATACTGCAAACTCAGTAGTGCCGCCCCATGTAGAGCTTGGTAATACGGATTGGGTTATCCCTTTTGGAGCACAACCGTTTTTATCGGTACATCCCGGACTGCCGCAAAAGAAAGGGTTTACACACTTATTAATATTGGTATCGCAGGTCCACTTAAAGCCAAAACCAAAGAGTTGGTAACAGTCTGAAGGCTGTGTGCATGTTGAGGTGTTTTTACCGGGTAGGTTCCCGGTGAATATGCAATTTGAATTATTAGTGCAGTCATATGTGTTCGGATCGGGAATCATATCTACAGAGACATTTCCTCCATCAACCATGCTAACATCATAGCTCTCCTGAATATTTTGCGTAAAAGTAATTTCAGCAAGTGTTGCGGGAGGCACACCTGTCATGTTGCAGTCTAGTCCAAATTTTCCATCCGAATTTATACAGCCCCCGGTGTCGCAGCAGTTAGGTGGAGGATTATTACCAATCCCCGCAGTGGGACATACGTTTTGGGCATTGAAGTTACAACCTGTTCTTGCCCAGAACCTGCCGCTATTGTAATTGAGCGGCACCAGTACTGTTGCGGATGAGCCCTTTGGCATTTCC
>Ga0209633_10003614_pt1 | contig 14219 bp, 10 predicted proteins | sample Cruoilmetagenom1_FD_187290 | JGI IMG/M metagenome (GOLD analysis project Ga0209633, IMG submission 187290) | Oil polluted marine microbial communities from Coal Oil Point, Santa Barbara, California, USA - Sample 1 (SPAdes) (version 2) | ecosystem: Environmental > Aquatic > Marine > Oil seeps ... | reverse complement strand
TTGACCCGGAAGATCAACCCTTCAGCGAAAAACATGACTGGAAAGTAACGCGCTATGCCGGCATTTTCACATACCTGATTACTTTGATCCATCTCAATGACTGGGTGCGGATGACATCATCCTTTTTGGGAAGTAAATACAAGTTATTATTCACTTTTATACTGATGATTGCAAAGAACATCCGCTCCATTGAGCAACTGAAAAATATCTGTGGACGCGAAGCAGGTCTTGTTCTTGGCATCCGGAATTTGCCAGGCAAGACAAAGGCGCGCATATGGCTTTACAGCGCTTGTAGGATGGACGCAGCGCGTCAGATGCTGTCTCATTTTACCCTCCAACAAGTTCGTTCAGGGCTTGTCGGCACATGGCAGTGGTTTGTAGACGGTCACTTGTTGCCATATACCGGGAAAAACAAAGTGCATCAACCTTCAATACACAGCGGGGCATGATGGTTCCGGGTCGCAACAACATCGTTGCTTGCGATTCAAGCGGTAGGGTCGTTGACTTTGAGATTCAGGAAGGGAAAGGCGACATCCGCAATTATCTCATCAGCTTGTGAAAAAAATGGAAAGCAGAAGTCACTACAGGACCGGTAATGGTATTTGACAGGGAAGGATACGGGGGCAATTTTTTTTATGAAATGACCCTGGCAGAGGTTAGGGTTCGCGAAAAAATAGCGTTCGCCAGAATGTCCTTTCTCAGATTAAAGAAAAGGAGACTGAGGTTGAAATTTTGAAGGAAAAAGTAAGCAACTCCCTGAAAAAGTTGATATTTCATGGCTGGAGGATTACACTTGTTTCCAGCGTATCTGTGATGAAAGCAAGTATTTGTTTGACCTTGGGACCGCGAGCGTGTGGAATGCCCGCAAGCAAATGGTAGAGTGGCTTCTGCCGTTTTACGAAAACAAGAATGAGTATGTTGATCTATTCTACGCAATTACCAATTGCCATGGGTGGGTAAGGAGCGACAATAAGAAAGTCACTGTACGTCTTGAGCCTCTCCAACAGCCTAGTCGTCTTGCAGCCCAGAAACAGTTTTGTAGGAAGCTAAGGGTTCGCGCAAAAATAACTTCGCAGAATTGGCGCTCAGATTTGGTCCAGGTTTGGCTGATTCGAGAGAGCAAAACTACAGGAATAGCGAGCTATTTCGAGGCTTTTGAGAGTGAGGTATCAGCCAAAGATGGGCTGAAGCTGAGATGCGAAAATGTGAAGTTATTTTTGCGCGAGCCCTAAGTCAGCTGAGGGTAGTCACCCCTGCCGGGAAATTACTCCAGCTTGAAGTTGGAGATTCGCCTCTCAAATAGAAAAGTGTCCAAAAATCGGGGGGGGCAAAATCACCTCTCGTAACGATGTCTGGATTTTATCCTTTTCCACTTTTTGCTGATGTGCTTTAATGTCTTCAAGCGTCGCTGTCGGCGGGATCTAAGGGTTCGCGAAAAAATAACTTCGCAGAATTGGCGCTCAGATTTGGTATAGGTTTGGCTGATCCGAGAGAGCAAAACCACAGGAATAGCAAGCTATTTCGAGGCTTTTGAGAGTGAGGTATCAGCCAAAGATGGGCTGAAGCTGAGATGCGAAAATGTGAAGTTATTTTTGCGCGAGCCCTAAGTATCCCTCCTGTTTTGTGTTGTTTTTGGTGAAATTCACTTTCTATTACAGAGGGGGATACTTTTTCAAACAGGGCGGGGTAATCTTTAGTCTTTTTCTTTGGGCGGGATAGCTGGGTTGCGGGTTAATTATCTCGGGATACTCGGGGTCATTTAAACTGGGACGCAGCACAATAAACATTAAATTATAACAAATTGGTGAGGTAATGCAAACAGACGACTATCAAATGCGGCTTACCAATTTCCTGGAACGAGCGCGATTATTATTTCCGAACAGAATAATAACTTCCAGGGAAGCGAATGGCGATATTGTAAAGAAAACTTATCAAGAAGAGTATCAACGGATCAGCCAATTGGCGAGTGTTCTGAAAGCTTTTGGGATCAAGAAAAGAGAAGCTGTCGCCAGTTTCGCGTGGAACACACATCGTCATTATGAGCTGTATTTCGCTGCGCCTTGTATGGGAGTGACAATTCATACGATTAATCTGCGAATGTCGATGGAAGATATAATATATTCAGTTGAAAAAGTAGAAGATAAATTGTTTTTTATAGAAGAAGACCTTATTCCTCAATTTGAACCGGTCGCTGAAGTTCTGAACAATACGTTAAGCAATATAAAGGGATATGTTATTTTAAGCGATAAAAAAAATATTAAAGATTTAGCGCCAACGACATTATCGCCGCTTTATCTTTATGAGGATATCATCGCTAACGAGAATACAGATTTTGATTTTAATGAGGACTTTGATGAGAATACCATCGCCTCAGTTTTCTTTACCGGGGGGACAACCGGACGTCCAAAAGGGGTGGCGGTGACTCATCGTCACATGTTTCTTCGTTCTTTAGCCATGACCAGTGTTGAACAATACAGTATCGGTCAGAGAGACACTATCATTCACGTGGTACCGATGTTTCATGTAAATGGCTGGTACTTCCCCCAAACCGGAACTCTGGTTGGGGCAAACCAGGTTTATCCGGGACCGGGATTTACACCTGAGATCATCTTGGATTTGATAGCACAGGAAAAGGTTACTATTTCAGGTGGCGTTCCCACCATCTGGATGGACTGTTTAAATCATATTAAGGCAGGTAAGAAGAAACATGATATCGGCTCATTGACAAGAGTAATCTGCGGAGGCAGCGCTTTACCCAGAAATGCCATGGAGGAGTATAACCAATTGGGAGTGAATTTTGTCCACGCTTATGGCAGTTCAGAATCTCCTTTTATATCGTCCTCTTACCTGAGACCCGAATTAGATGATCTTCCGGTTGATGAACAATGGAAATACAAAGCCAGTGTTGGCATGCCTTTTGTCGGTACGGAATTGAAGGTGTTGCATGATGATGAAAGCGAGGTTAAATGGGATGGCAAAGATATGGGACAAATAGTCGCAAGAAGCCCATGGACCATCACCAGTTACTATAAAGAATCAGCAGAACGTAACGCCGGGTCATTTAAAAACGGCTGGTATTATAGCGGGGACATAGCGACTGTTGATAAATATGGGTATATCAATATTGTTGACAGGCTTAAGGATTTGATAAAAAGCGGTGGAGAATGGATATCGTCAATTGATCTTGAAAATGTCTGCACAGCCCATCCCGATGTTATTGAGGCTTGTGCTATCGCCGCTAAACACGACCGTTGGGGTGAAAGGCCAGTCTTGCTCGTCATCCCGGATGAAAATAAAAAAGAATCAATTAATGAAGAAGATATTCTTCATTTCCTAAGTACCCGTGTTCCCAAGTGGTGGCTTCCTGATAAAATTATTATCACCAGTAGTATTGATAGAACCGGTGTAGGGAAAATGGACAAAAAGAAGATCCGTAATAAATATAAAGATGTCCTGATTTTTTGATTGAAATTTTCCTGATTATAACGGATTTAGGGGAGGATATAATCTGTATTAATTTAAATGGTTATGTATTGTGAACACCTGTTAAGCTGGCCTTTATGATCATATTTTTATAATAGCAGCCATATGCATACTCTATTGCGGCAAAACCCGAAACATCATTACTTATTGAATTAACAAAGAATACTTTTAAATCAAAGCATCGATTTGGGGGTCCCCTAAATCCGTTATAATCAGAAATTTTCTTCAAAACTGTGCAAGGCACCGGAATGCTCAGTTTTCATAAGTCATCCGGGTTTCAACATAGGGTAGCATACGATGCATGTGTTTTCAATCGTCCAACTTTCATTTCTCCAACGCAAATCGGCGTCCGGATGCTTCATCCCGTTTGAAATGCATCAGATAATTCATCCTGGCGCTGCGGCACAGGGCCGCGTGCCCGCTAAAAGGGACGTACCGCAGGCCGGACAGGTTCACCAGGGACAGACCGGCCGCCCTGCCCCACCTTTCCAGCTCTTCCGGCCTGACCAGCTTTCTGTATGCGTGGGTGCCTTTTCTCACGATTCCCAACACATGTTCGGCTGCAATGATCACCAGCAGCCATGACAACCAGGTACGGTTCACCGTGGCGAAAAAAACATCGCCACCGGGCCGAACCAGGCGGGCACAGGCATCTAAAATAGATGCCGGCCGGGGCACGTGTTCGAGCAGTTCCATGCAGACCACCACGTCGTAATGGCCCGGACTTTCGCCTGCCAACGTTTCAGCCGTGGTCTGCCGGTAATCGATGGTCAGGCCGCTTGCGGTCATGTGTGCGCGGGCAACGGACAACGACGCTTCGGCCATGTCGATGCCGGTAACCCGGCCGCCGCACGAAGCTAACGCCTCGGGCAGCAGCCCGCCGCCGCAACCCACGTCCAATACCTGCCTGGCGGCCAGCTCGGCCCGGTCGCGCACGTAGGCCAGGCGCACCGGGTTGATGTCGTGAAGGGCCTTGAATTCGCCGTTGCGTTCCCACCAGATGTCGGCCATTGCGGAAAAACGGGCGATTTCGGCGGCGTCGATGTTTTCCATTTGATTCATTACCGAATCGTTTTAACCTGTCTATTTTATATCGATGAGTTTGTTGAGAAAAATAATAACAGATGTCATAAAAGCGATCAAGGCAAGGGCCTCTGAAAAAATAAGGGGGAGTGATCTGTTTACTACCGAGCTTGTTGAGAAGCCACACAACCGTTACGTAACGTTACCAAATGTCGGCTATTGATATCGTTTCTCCTATTAAGCGGTACGACATCAAATCACCTATATTATGCTCGCAATCCCATTATAAATTTTTTATAATAATATAGTCAGTTATATATAAGAAAGCGAATTTCCGCCTGCTTCATGTCCGGTGGCACCAATTATGCTGTGACCGTTATAGCAGAAAACGGCGGTAGTTCATGTTGAAAGTATCTTTAATCAAAAAGGCGGCCAAGTATGAAAAAGACGGTAAAGTATAAATATCTATTTGGCCCCGTGCCTTCCCGACGCTTGGGGATCTCTTTGGGAATCGATCTGGTCCCGATGAAAACATGCAGCTTGAATTGCATCTATTGTGAATGCGGCCGAACCACTCATCTTACTCTGGCTCGTAGGGAGTATGTGCCCATAGATGTAATCTATTTAGAATTATCCAACTATTTAACCCATCATCCCAAACCGGACTATATTACCTTTTCAGGTTCAGGAGAGCCGACGCTAAACTCGCGTATCGGCGATGTAATCCGTTTCATTCGATCGCAAACATCAGAGATTTCGACAGCGGTGCTCACCAACGGAACCCTGCTATTTGATGAAAAGGTGAGGAGCGAACTAAAAGACGCTGCAGTGGTTATCCCATCTTTGGATGCGGCTACAGACGTTGTATTCAAAAAAATCAACCGACCTCATCCGAAATTGGACCTAAATACGCTCATTGACGGAATCATCCGGTTTCGTGGTGTGTATACCGGCCAATTGTGGTTGGAAGTATTTGTCGTCCCCGGGATAAACGACACCAAAGCGGAATTGTTGGCTCTGAAACGGGCCATCGAAAAAATTAATCCCGATCGCGTGCAACTCAATACCTTGGACAGACCAGGTGTTGTAGCGGATATTCGCGCCGCCACCCGGAAGGAATTGGAGTGGATTCTCGATTTCTGGAAAATAGAAAACGCTTCGATTATCGCCAAGGCGCCAGAGCGTAAAGGCCTCCCCGCTTACCGAAACGATGTTCAATCCGCCATTTTGGGAACCATCGCCAGACGTCCTTGCACACTGGAAGACCTAACTAAAATTTTAGGCATGCATCCCAACGAAATCAATAAATACCTGGATGTGTTGGAAGCGGACCAGAAGGTACAAACCGAAAAACAGCGTCGGGGCATATTTTATCGGACATCTATCAAAAACCCCTAAATGGCTTTAGGAGTCAATGAAAACATACCTCGTATCCTATTTGAAAAGCCGGGTAGAAAAGGCAACTGTTAGACTCCCGACACGGCAATATGGATTGCGATTGCCGGAAACATCATCGATTTCGGCGCCTATGGGAACTTTGATCTGAACCGGGAAGCGGACGAAGTTTTTGATAAGGATTTTTCTGTATTCGATTATAATAAGTTTAAGCAGGGCCTGGATAAAGCCCGCGAGATATTGTATATTGGAAATAATAATGAGCTACCTTCAAGAGATACGAAAAGAGATTGGATCGCGCAGGGTTTTTGTCCCGGGTGTTCGGGCCATTATTGTTGACGATGCCGGAAGTATTCTACTTCAGCATCGGAGAGATAACACCTTGTGGGGGCTGCCCGGCGGCTCTGTCGAAATCGATGAGACTGCCATCGAGGCGTTAAAACGGGAAGTGAAAGAAGAGACTGCCTTGGAAGTGGTTGAAGCCGAACCGATGGCCCTCTACTGCGGTCCACACCAAAAATTTTCCTATCCCAACGGAGACCGGGTGCAGTGTTTCGCCGTTGCCTTTATCGTCCATAAATGGGAAGGCACCCCCCATGCGGACGGTCTGGAAGGCTCCACAGTACGTTTTTTTTCGATTTCAGAACTGCCTGAATCGCTTGTGCCGATTCACCAGCAAACACTTGAGGACTATGTCCGATATGATGGTACATTCCTTTTGTCAGGATAATGAAAAAGACAGATTGTAAATTCAGTCGGCAACCGGGAGTCGAGTGTATTATTCACTCTCTCGGCTCCGACGAAATGATTGCTCAACGGCTTGCACAGATGGGCATTTTGCCGGGGGCCAGGCTGCATATCGTACGGCTGGCGCCCCTTGGCACAACGATAGAAGTCTCTGTAGACGGTGGACAATCCTTTGCCATGAGAAACAGTGAACTCGTTGCTCTGGAGTGCGAGATCGTGGCGATTCCGCTGACAGCCGTCGATGGGCCGCCCCACACGACCTATCGTATTCATCGCCTCGCCGGCGGCAGAACATTTCGTCATCGCATGGAGGCACGCGGCATTGAGCCGGGTTGCTTCATCAAAATCCTCGATCAAACCGGGTCCCCGATACGCGTTCAGCGCCTTGATCAGGAGGAAATCGTTAAACTGGGCAGGGGCGAAGCGAATAAAATCATTGTAAAGGTGACCGGTGGTTGAACATGTAGAAGAAATTGTCGTTGCCTTGAGTTCCATTCCCAACACAGGGAAAACGACCCTGTTTAATCGCCTGACCGGCTCCAGCCAAACCACCGGCAACTGGCCCGGCGTATCCGTGAAAAAAAAGGTCGGCCACTTCCCCCTGGGGGAGTACAAAATCAGTCTGGTTGATCTGCCCGGCGCATATGCGTTATCACCCGTCACCGAAGAAGAAAAGGTGGTACGGGCCTATTTCCTCAAGACTCCACCTGCCATTGTGCTCAATATTATCGACGCCCGCAATATCTATCGCTGCCTGGGACAAACCCTGCAAATGAGCATGAGCGGTCTGCCCATGGTTGTGGCTGTCAATATGATGGATGAAAACAGTCAACTGGATATCCCGTGCCTATCCACCCACCTGGGCGTACCCGTCGTGCCTATTTCCGCCCGATCCGGCCGGGGGATACCCGAGTTGAAGCAAACCCTTTACCGGGTGATAGAAGATCCGGAACGCACCCACATTCCGCATATCTCCTGCCCGCCGATCCTGGAAGCGGTCAGCAGAGCGTTGTCGGAAAAAATTATTCCCGGCGGGCCGTTGGCGAAAATGAATGCGAATTTTTTGGCGATGCGGTTGCTGGAAGAAAAAACACTTCCCCAATCCATCCGCAACACCGGGATGGAAAACTGCATTAAAAAATGGCGCAGTCAGGTTGAAAAGTCCACGGGAGAGGCGATTGCCATAACCTGCGCCAAGTGCCGATTTAATGCCGCCCGCGGCCTGGTGCTCGAGGCCACCCACCAAAAGCCACCCCCGCCCGATGAGAACAGTCAACGTATCGATCATATTCTACTCCACCGCTGGGTCGGTTTACCGTTGTTTCTGCTGATCATGTTATTGCTGTTTCAGGTTATCTATGGCCTGGGTGCGCCGCTGCAAAATTTCGTCGGCCAGGGCTTTGATGCGGCGGAGGCATGGCTGCGGGTTCAGCCGCTTGTCAGCCGCCAATCAGACTTGCTGCAGAGTTTTCTTTTCGATGGTTTCTGGCAAGGACTGGGTGTGGTAACCGCTTTTTTTCCCATCATCGCGCTGTTTTTTATTTGCATGTCTCTTGTTGAAGCCAGCGGATATATGGCCCGCGCGGCCTTTTTAATGGACAACCTGATGCACAGACTGGGCCTCGACGGCAAGGCTTTTATCAATCTGCTCCTCGGTTTTGGCTGCAATGTGCCGGCGATTATGGGAACCCGCATCCTCTCAAGTCATCATCATCGGGTAATCACCATGCTATTGGTCCCGTTCAGCCTTTGTACTGCCCGCCTCCAGGTCTTTGTGTTCTTAACAACCATTCTGTTTTCAGCGGCTGTTGCGCCGTGGATCCTATTTGCGTTTTATCTTGGCAGTTTCATCGCAATTATTGTGATCGGACTGTTTTTAAAAATAATCCGTATGGCTGGAAAGTCCGAGCCCTTTATCATGGAGATCCCACCCTACCGGATGCCGACATTCAACAACGTGTGGCTGCGAACCTGGCGGCAATTGAAAGATTTTCTATGCCAGGCCGCACCGCTTATCGTAGCCGGTGTCATCGTGGTGTGGTTCCTGACTTATTTCCCGGCGGATGTACCGGCTGCCGGCGCCGAAAGTTGGGCAGGCCAACTGGGGCAATTTTTCTCACCACTGTTTCATCCACTCGGTATCCATTGGCAGGAAATTGTTGCCCTGTTATTTGGCTTCATTGCCAAAGAAATTGTCGTCGGTGCGCTGGCAGTCATCTATGGTGGTGGCGATCTTTCCAATCAGATCATCCAGCACATCTCCCCGCTGCAGGGCTTAAGTTTCATGGTATTCACCTTGTTTTACACGCCGTGTGTGGCAACTATTGCTGCAATCAGGATTGAATCCGGATCATGGACGGTTACCCTGTATTCCTTTTTCCTGGGACTGGCGGTCGCTTGGGTCGCCTCCCTTTTGCTTTATCAATCCGGACTCATTTTGGGTTTTTCCTAGGGCACACATGCGGTCGCGATGGTACTTTTAAACGACCGGTCTTTTAAAGGAAAACACCATGGCCCATAAGATCGCTCAATCCGCATACCACCGTCTCACCGAACGCCTCAACCGCTTTCCCCAGGGTGCTCCGCCCTCTGAACTGCTCACCAAAATACTGATGATGCTCTTCGATCGAAAGGAGGCCGAACTGGTTTCGCTGCTGCCGATAAGGCCCTTCACGCCAACGCGGGCCGCAGGTGTCTGGCACATGCCAGTGCGTGCGGCCCGAAAGATCCTGGCTCAGCTGGCGGCAAAGGCGTTGCTGGTTGACTTTGAAGTGGATGGAGAGATGAACTATGTGCTGCCGCCGCCCATGGCGGGCTTTTTTGAGTTTTCCATGATGCGCATCCGGAAGGATATCGATCAGAAACTGCTGGCGGAGTTGTTTTATCAATACCTGAATAAGGAGGAGGACTTTGTCCGGTCACTGTTCACCGATGGGGAAACCCAGCTGGGGCGTGCCTTTGTCCATGAGCCAGTTCTGTCGGACGATAACGCCCTGCATGTCCTGGACTATGAGCGGGCCAGCGAAGTGATCAAAAGCGCCTCCCACCGGGGCATCAGCATGTGCTACTGCCGGCACAAAATGATGCACATGGATCGTGCCTGTGCGGCCCCCATGGATATCTGCATGACCTTTAACATGGCTGCCGAATCTCTGATCCGCCACGGCCATGCGCGGACGGTGGATGTACCCGAAGGGATGGAACTGCTGGCGAAAGCCAGGGAGAACAACCTGGTTCAGGTTGGTGAGAATGTGCGGCAGGGGGTCAACTTCATCTGCAACTGCTGCGGGTGCTGCTGCGAGGCGATGATCGCCGCGCGCCGGTTTGCCGTCATGCACCCTATCCACACCACCCATTTCCTACCCCAAGTGGACGAGAGCACCTGCAGCGGCTGTGGCAAGTGCGTGGCGCTGTGTCCGGTGGAGGCCATGACCCTGGTGTCGGCCAACGACCCAAAGCTGCCCCGCAGAAAAGTGGCCCGCGTGGATGAAAGCCGCTGTCTGGGCTGCGGGGTATGCCTTCACGGATGCACGAAAACCGACAGCCTCTCACTGAAGCACCGACCCAAACGGGTACTCACTCCCAAAAACGCCATCCACCGGGCGGTGCTGATGGCCGTGGAGCGGGGCAAACTGCAGAATCTGTTTTTCGACAACCGCGTGTTGTGGCACCATCGGGCCCTATCTGCGGCGCTGGGTGCGATCCTGCGCCTGCCACCGGTGGAGCGGGCCATGGCCACCGACCAGGTAAAATCACGTTATCTGGAGGCCCTGATATCCCGACTTTCCTGATTCTGGTTGGCCGACACCGCCCCTGAAACGGTAGTGGGCTTTCCCGACCTCTGAGTGATATGCCTGATAAAAAGAAAAGATTTCCTTCTGTGGTCCCAAGCTCGCGATATAGCCTCAGTTCAAAGGCAGTATTTTCAGAGACAAGGATTGTTAGAATACGGATATAGTAACGGTTTACCCGCCCAATTGACAAAATAATCTAACGGTTCAATTTGGCCATCATAAAAGTTTACATACTAAAATATCCAGGAAAAATAAGTCTGCTCTGTCCTGTATGAATATTGATAATATCGTAACAACTTAATAGACTTTATCCATTAAACGATGTTGCGGATTCGGTTTAACTTTTATCTTGCTTTCTACATCTTTTTTATAGTATATATTTGGGATATTCTTTTTAAGAATAGATTATTAAATAATAGTCGAGAGAGATATTACCATAATTAATATACAGATACATGGATATTTTTTCCAGACATATACTCTAATACCATAGAAAATTTTTAGATTTATTAACTCTGATAAGCTGACCGCGAGCGGTCAGCTTATCGCCGCTGTTGAGTTCCACTCCGACGGCGTTTGGCTGATCAATGGAGAGGATTAATAATGATTGAAACGTGCAAAATTAAATTTCCAAAGATAAGAACATATGATTTGGATCAGGATGAAGAATATTTCTTTTTAGTAGAACCAGATGGTAAAGAAAGAAAAATCCTTTTTCATGAATATGATAAAATATATAAAATAAAAGGATTGTATGAGCAATTGTTTTATGAACGCCTCAAATGCAACTCTCCGTCAAAGGTATCAGAAGCATTAAGATATTCCTTATCTCAAGTACGAGAAAATTTGTCGGAACTTCGAGTATTAGATTTGGGAGCGGGCAATGGGATGATGGGAGAGCAATTAAGAAAACAAGGGGTTGCAAGGCTCGTTGGAGTGGACATTATTCATGAGGCAAAAGAAGCGACAGAACGCGATCGGCCCATGATTTATGATTCCTATTATGTAACCGATTTTTGCAATTTGACTCTGGAACAAAGGGAAGACTTACAAGAGTGGTCGTTTAATTGTCTAACTACTGTCGCAGCACTCGGTTTCGGAGATATTCCTGCAAAGGCATTTATGGAAGCATTTAATATTCTTCGCGGCAAAGGCTGGATAACCTTCAATATTAAGGAAACCTTTCTTGATAAAAGTGACCAAACTGGATTTTCCGTTGCCGTAAGAGAACTGATCTTTTCAGAATATCTTGATGTTTATTACCTCGAACGATATCAGCACAGGCTTTCAACAGAAGGGCAACCTTTATACTATTTTGCCATATCGGGAAGGAAAAATGCCGATATTCCGCAGGATTTTTTAACCTCAATAGGCATAGCCTAATGTTAGTGATAATAGCGGAAAACAACTAAATCTTGTCAAAAATGGATTTTCACCATCTTACTCGGGCAAAGCCCGCAATATTAAGGATTGGGGCCGAAATAAAGTGAACGAAAATTGCGAAGGATATCCGTTCGTATTCAAGGCACATAAACGGTTGCATATTGGTTGTATGTGGACGTTGATGTAACGCAGAAAACGGATGGATAGACAAGTAATTGGGTTCACTTTATAAAGTTCACAATCCTAAGGGCTCGCGCAAAAATAACTTCACATTTTCGCATCTCAGCTTCAGCCCATCTTTGGCTGATACCTCACTCTCAAAAGCCTCGAAATAGCTCGCTATTCCTGTAGTTTTGCTCTCTCGGATCAGCCAAACCTGCACCAAATCTGAGCGCCAATTCTGCGAAGTTATTTTTGCGCGAACCCTAATTAAGCCGACGCAAAAAACCGCGCGGGTTTATTAGCGACGTTCGGCATATAAAGAACTGGGCAAAGCCGTGCCGTTTTTGAAAGGCAACGAGTTATCAGTAAATCTTTTCTCCTCTCAAGTTGGTTGCTTATTTCCGGACGTCCCCATGCCCATATTTTCATTGTTGCCCCGGTGCCGGGTTGTTCACGATAGGCAAAAACGGCTACCCCCTGCCTCTTTGAATGCAGTCGGCAAGGGCGTCTTTGTCCATTATCCCTTCTTCGGTCACCAGAAAATCCACATGCTTTAAGTCCACGGTGTCGTGGGAATGCGTAATCAGTTGATAGCAAATGTCGCCATCGATCTCGGGCTCCACCTTGCGATGAATCTGATGCTGGGAGGAGGACAGATGAGAAAACTTGAGCGAGTTGGCAAACAGGTAAACCGGCAGGTTGTTCAGGTGACACAGGCTGATGATATTGGCGGACCCAACGGCCGACACCACCTTCATGTCGTCGGGGATGGACAGCGCCCCCATGAACAGCTTGTTGCCCTGCTCGACGTAGTGGCTGAGGCTGTATTCGGGAATGATCTCCATATCGATATCGGCGGCAGCCAGCGATTTGATCAGGCGGCGGGTCTTGGTCTGATCCTGCTTGAGCACAATCACCTTGAAACTCTTGTGCAGGATCTCCCTGGCCAGCTTCAGCATATTGGTGACATCGTAGCTGATGGTATGAACGATAATCACATCCCCGTCACCGATGCAGGTCAGGCCGTGTTCGATGACTTTGCCGGTCTTGGTTTTGATCTTGTGGTGCTTTTCTTCCAGTATCCGGATCGCCTTATCCTTGATCTCGTCGAGCGTCTCATCGGGGGACGTACCGATCTCTTTTTCAAATTCTTCGAGCAGGTGAATCAAAGGAATGACTTTGGGTTCCGTATTTTTAAGGACCCCGGCAAGCTCGGAATAAAGCTCCCGGACATCCTGGACGTCACAGCGAACCTGTTTGATGGACTCGATAAAGGCCTTCAGCGCCATCATGGTGACCCGGGATGCCCCGATATTGTCTTCGTGGTCGCGGATCAGGCTGCACAATATTTTTTTGTCCTGCGTGTTCATAGAGATCCCCATAGGTAAAGCATTAAATAAGCCGATGCAATGAGAAGGGTAATAATGGTGATAATGGCGCTTTGTTTGGCAAATTCGATGAAAGAGATATTCTGCCCGAATTTTTTCGCCATACCTATAGATACGATATTGGCGGATGCCCCGATCATGGTCAGGTTTCCGCCCAGGCATGCACCCAGCGAAAGCGCCCACCAAAGGATGTTATTGGGAATGGGGTTGATTTCCAGCATCAGTTTCACGATCGGGATCATGGTGATGGTAAACGGGATGTTGTCCAGAAAGCCGGATACGATACCGGATACCCATAGCACCGTAAGAACGATCACATAGGGGTTGTCACCCACACGCATGAAGATGTTGTGGGCCATCCATTCGATTACGCCCTTTTCCTCCAGCACACCCACCAGGATGAACAGGCCGGTGAAAAACAGCAGGGTGCTCCACTCGATCTCTTCGAGCATTTCTTCTACATCGATACGCGTGATAAGGAAAAGGATCATGGCCACGAAGACGGCCACCACTCCGGGGGAAAGTTTGGTAATGGTCTGGGTGACAAACAGCAGGATGGCCAGGCCAAGGCAAACCAGCCCTTTGGTCAGAAAAATCTTGTCAATCGTCATATCCAGAAAATTGAACCGGATTTTTTCCAGCAGCAGCTGAACCGAAAAGAGCTTTGCCAGGTTGGAGTCGATGGGCTTGAACTTCTCGCGGTTGGTCAACCAGATATAAACCAATGCGGCACCGAAGCAGAGGATGATCGGCACCGTGAGGTTCAGCATGAACTGGTTGAAGGTCAACCCGACCTTGGAGCCGATGATGATGTTGGGCGGATCGCCGATCAGGGTGGCTGTGC
>Ga0209633_10003613_pt1 | contig 14220 bp, 13 predicted proteins | sample Cruoilmetagenom1_FD_187290 | JGI IMG/M metagenome (GOLD analysis project Ga0209633, IMG submission 187290) | Oil polluted marine microbial communities from Coal Oil Point, Santa Barbara, California, USA - Sample 1 (SPAdes) (version 2) | ecosystem: Environmental > Aquatic > Marine > Oil seeps ... | reverse complement strand
AAACTGGTCATACCCTACCTGGCCATCTCATATTGATCACATTCTAATTTCAAATGAATTGTTTGATGAATACGAAAATAATGGTTCTGATATCCAAACAATTAAAGTCGACGAATATTTTGAGGATGGATGGTATGATTATGATCATAACGTATCTGATCATCGTCCGGTTGGGCTTAAAATTAAAACTGATGGTAATTTAGGTTTTATTGATTTAGGTGATAGAGTTATGAGCTTGAGCAATTATCCTAACCCATTTAAACATAGTACTACTATTTCATTTGATCCTGTAAAAGCAAATGCTGTAGTTGAAATTTATAATTTGAAAGAGCAAATAATTCAGAAATACGATATCCTTAATAATCAGGCCTCAATTATATGGGATGCTAGCAATGTTCCTGCTGGAGTATATTATGCTAAACTCATTCTGGATGGAAAAGTTAGAGCAATTAGAAAGATGATAGTTACAAATTGATAAAATTTTATTTATGTTATAAAATCATTGAGAGTCCAGTATGACAAGAATAATTTTAATATTTATAATATTTATTAGCTTAACTAGCAGTGCTTATGCAGATTATGATGTCAATGATAACTGCAAAAATGCATGGATGCTTTTAATGGACCTAAAGATTGAGGAAGCTAAGGAAATTCTTGAACTGGAAATACAATCAAATCCAGAGAACTATTATGCTTATTATCTGGACCAAACATGTGATGCTTTTGCATTAATCATTAATTCTAATAATAGGGATTACGAGGCATTTGTTGAGAATTATGAGCAGAGAAGATTGATAATGGATGATAATGCTATGGATTCACCATATTATCTGGCATGTCTCTCCGAGATGCAGTTACAAGTGGGTATCTTCAATATACTTAAAGGGTCTACATTGAGTGGCTTAAGGAAAGCATATTCATCATATAAAAACACATATAATAATCTTGAACAATACCCTGAGTTTAACCAAAGCCTGAAATTAGATGGCTTTTTTAATGTGGCAATATCTAACGTTCCACCTTTTGTTAGATGGGCAGTTTCATTTTTTGGAGTATCCGCTGACCCTGTGTATGGTTTCAAGGTTTTGAATGATAATTATGAATCACAAAATAATATTAAGGGGATAAATGCAGAGTCGGCGCTGTATATTATTCTGACAGCAAAAATTAATAAAACACCAGAGTTGGTTTATGACTTTACTCATTCACTTGACAGTAATATTAGCGAAACTTTTATTCACACATATTTCAGAGCCAATGTTGCTTATCGCACTGGAAAAAATGAAGAGGCATTGAAGATATTGCAAGGGATAGATATTCAAGAATACAAATATGCAGATATTATTTATAGTTATTTGATGGGTAAAATACTACTCCGAAAACTGGATGATAATGCTGAGTTTTATTTATCAAGATACTTAACCAATCTCGAAAAGAAAGAGTACGTTAAGGAAATGAATTACAATCTGGCAATCTTCAATTTGATAAATAACAATCGTTTAGAGTACCTAAATTATTGTGAGATTGTACGCGATAAGGGTAAAGACGTCAATGAACGTGACCGTGAAGCACTTTATGATGCAAGTTTGGATTATATTCCTGATGTTAATCTGGTAAAATCCCGTCTACTACTCGACGGTGGTTATTTTGATGAATTTAAGGTTGCAATTGGATCATTCGAGGAAAATAGAAACGAACTGTTACCGTATGAGCTTGAATACCTTTTTCTTAAAGCAAGGTTCAATACAAAAAATGCGAATATGGAACTGGCAATATATCAATTCAAAAAAGTTATTGAATTAGGAGAGGATGAAGATTATTTTTTTGCATCAGAAGCTGCACTGCGATTGGGTAATATCTATAAAGAATTAAGACAGATTGACCTTGCCCGAGAATATTATGAAAAATCTGTAAAGCTCTATAAACGTGATTACTATGAGTATATTGAAGATAAAGCGATGAAAGGTTTAATCGGGCTTTAAGATTCTTCGGGAAGTTGTAAGATTATTGTTCCCCAGTTGAAATAAGTTTGGTTTTCTAGTTGAATATTTGTTAATTATTCCCATTACTTACAGCGTTACTTCTTTTTTTCTAAATTCGCTCCTTTTTTAATAAAGAAGCATGAAAATTGTCATAGCTATAGATTCATATAATGATGCCAATGGTGGTACTATTGCAACGAAACGTCTCGTAGAGGAGCTTAGGAAACGTGGTCATAAAGTTAGAATCGTAAGTGCCATACATGAAAACCCATCGGATCATGACTTTTATCAAATTCGTGGTTTTGTATTACCGGGCACTGAGGAATCACTGGAAAATATGAAATTTCTTTTTGGCAGAAACGATTATAAAGTCTATAAAAAAGCGATGGCGGGTGCCGATATTGTTCAGGTTCAGTTTCCTTTCTTGATGGCAAAAGGTGCTGTAAAAACTGCAAAGAAACTTGGAATACCAGTCGTGGGTGCATTCCACGTTCAGCCTCAAAACATTATGGCAGCTATGGGTAAAACCAGCAAGCTGTTAGAGCGTTTTATTTGGTCTACTTTTAAGTTTTTCCTCTTTAATCGAGTGAACACAATAATTAGCCCTTCGAAGTTTGCGTCAAATCTTTTGTTATCAGAAGGAGTGAAGGCAACTCATAAATCAATTTCAAACGGCATTCCTAAAGAGTATGTTCCAGGGGATTATAATAGGCCGGAGTTGTTTGGTGATAAATTGGTGTTGATTAATATTGGTCGACATGCTGATGAGAAAAGACAGCCACTGTTAATCGAAGGTGTAAAACGCTCAAAATACAGTGACAAGATTCTGCTTGTTCTGGCAGGAAGAGGAGAACGTACTGAAGATCTAAAAGAAAAAGGGAAGGAACTTCCTATAGCCCCATATATTGAATACATTAGCTTTGATGAAAAACTTCAATATTTAAATACTGCTGACTTATATGTTCATGCTTCAATTGTTGAACTTGAAAGTTTGTCCACATCTGAAGCCATTGGTTGTGGCTTACCTTGCTTAATAAGTGACTCTAAATATTCTGCTGCTTCACAGTTTACACTTGATGATAGGTTTTTGTTCAAGTCAGATGATGCCGATAGCCTGGCCAAGCAAATTGATTACTGGTATGAAAACAGGGAGGAGTTAAGAAGTGCTGAATTAAGGAAGAAAGTTCTTGCGGAAGCCGAGCAGTACCGTTTTGACAGAGCGGTTGACGAGTATGAGGAATTCATAGAAGAAATTGTAAAATCAAGTGCTAAAGATAGCAAGGTAGTATTAAATCGAAAATCAGCATAGCAAAATCAAACATAGATAATGACATCTGAAAAGGTTCGTGAGCAGCAAGTTCCCATGGAGTCGGTTTATCCCATGACCATTACTCCCGACTATCCTTTTATTAAGAATAACTTTGGTTATCTTTTTTTCTCACATATTGTTTATAATGCATTCTACCTGGTATTGGGAGTGGGATTTTTTAAGATTATCGGGAGTCACCGGATTTATGGTCGTAAAAATCTTGCACCTCTTAAAAAACAAGGATTTATTAGCGTTGCAAATCACTGTCATATTTTTGATACAGTATTAACAGGTGTAGCTGTGCTGCCACGCAGACCATGGTTTGCATCTGTACAGCGAAATTTTGAAGCACCCTATTTTCGTAAGATGTTTCGTATGCTCCGGGGATTTCCCATACCGGATGGCGTATTTGGTTTGAGAAAAATAATGAAGCCGGTGGTTGAGGCTGTAAATCAGGGTAAAATTGTTCACTTTTTTCCGGAAGAAGAATTATGGCATCTTCATCACGAAATAGATTATTTCCAACGAGGTGCCTTTTATCTGGCTCATCAGGCAAATTGTCCGGTTGTACCAATTGTACATCTATTTAAACCACGAACTTTCTTTGGAAGAAAAATATCTGATAATATCCTGAAAATCAAAACTGTAATAGGAGAGCCAATCTATCCAAGTACCCCTGTTGAAGAAGGGAAAAGTATTTGTATGGATTCGGTTCAAAAGATGACTGACAGTGCTCAATCATGGATGAAAGAGCTGAACAACTTGGAAATAGAATGAAATGATTAAAGTCCTGAAGACTACAGTAATACTGGTGCTGTTAATTTCTGTAGTGGTGATTGTTAGAAAATTTACACATAGAGAATTGAAAGAATATATATTAAATAAAGAACTTCAAACAATCAAACCCGGATGGAAGGGTAATTTGAGAATTGATGGTGAGTTTGTTAATTTTGATGATAAGGATGAGCAAATAATGCCAACAGATATTTTCAAATGGAAGGTGCTTTCGAAAAATCCACAGGAAAAAGAGAAAAAGGCTGATGCTTTTAAACTGGAACTAATTAAAGGGGATGAATGGATAAACTCCACTGATAATATGATTGTGTGGCTAGGACATGCAAGTTTTTTCATTAGGTTAGGAGGAACTACTCTAATTACTGATCCTGTTTTTTATGATATGTCTTTTATTAAGCGTCATATAGGTATGCCTTGCGAGACTGATAAGATTAAAGATGTTGATTATTTGTTACTCTCACATGGGCACCGTGATCATTTTGATAAGAAAACTGTAAGCAAATTGGTTAAGGTAAACCCCAATATTGAGGCACTGGTGCCATTAGTTAATACTTCTTATTTCCAAAAGAAAGGTGTGAAATTTCAAGAGGCAGGATGGTTTCAAAAATATGAAACTAAAAACGATATTGAAATTTACTTCATGCCTGCCAGGCATTGGAACAGAAGAGGAATCTTGGATTTCAATAAAACTCTTTGGGGTAGTTTTATTATTAAGTATGGAGATATGGTCATCTATTTCGCAGGCGACACCTCCTTTGGAGAACACTTTGAAGAAATTGCTGGCATCTTCCCGGATATTGACTATTGCCTGTTGCCTGTGGGAGCATACAAACCGGAAAACATTATGAAGGATGCCCACCTTTCACCCTGGGAGGCATACGACGCATTTAAGGTTATGAAAGCCGGTAAATTTATACCAATGCATTTTGGTACTTACGACCTGTCTGACGAACCACTAGGTGAACCACAAAGGGTAGTGGAAGGGTTTGAAGACGATAGAATTAAGATATTGAAAGTTGGAGAAGTTTTAGAATTAAACAATAATAGAATGAATGAATAATAGAATGAGTAAATCCGTCAAAACCAAAACTTGTATGACCTTACATGTCTCAATGCCAGAATATATCTTTACACCCTCATTCACTCATTTAATCACTAAAAGAATATGAAAACAGTATTAATAACAGGTGCCTCAAGCGGCATAGGAGCAGCAACAGCATACGTGTATGCAAGAAATGGGTATAATCTCATTCTAACTGCAAGACGTATGAATAAGTTAGAAGAAATAAAGAATGATATAATATCAAAACATAAGGTTGAGATAAACTTGTTTGGTGTTGATTTATCATTAGCAAATGGTGCTGAGGAACTTTATAATTTGGTTGACAAAAGCAACCTAAAAGTAGACGTGCTAATAAACAACGCTGGTTTTGGAACTTTTGATGAGTTTAAAAATTCTGATCTTAAACGTGAAGAGCAGATGCTTAATTTAAACATTCTAAGTTTGACAAAGCTCACAAAATTGTTTGTTGATCAGATGTTAAAAATAGGTGGTGGAAACATTATAAACATTGCCTCCGCAGCAGCATTTCAGTCTGTTCCTTACCTTGCAACATATTCAGCAAGCAAAGCCTATGTGTTGAGTTTTAGCGAAGCTATTAGTCATGAATTGAAAAAGGATAATATTTTTGTTACAGCTGTTTCTCCGGGTGCAACAGAAAGTGAATTTGCAGATACAGCGGGATTTGAAAGTGGTGACAATTTTAACAATGCACCTACCTCAATGGATCTTGCGGAATTTATTTTTAAGTCCATGAAAAAGAAGAAATTCTCACCAATTCATGGTTTGAAAAATAACCTTCTTACATTTTCACTAAGACTTTCGCCAAGAAAAATAAATACAGCAATTGCAGGCAGTATGATGAAGAAGTAGAAGCTGTTATTGGTTTCTACACTTGAAACAAATGTTAAATCCCGTTAAAATGTATTATCATTCTGAAAAAATGTTGTTCCTTTGTACTCTGGAACGATAATAGTCAAATATTATAAAACAAGATAGTATGGCACTAGAGGACACAAGAAATAAGATTTTAAGCGTAGCTGATAAATTATTTAGCCGCTTTGGATTCCACAAAACATCAATGGATGAGATTGCTAAAATAGCAAGAAAAGCTAAAGGTTCGCTATATTATCATTTTGCAAGCAAAGAAGAACTTTTCACAGAAGTAGTATCTCGTGAATTAACACATTTTAAACTTCAGTTGTCTGCTATTATTATTAATTCAGATATAAGTGCATCAGAAAAACTAAAAATGTATCTAATTAAAAGAATGGAGTTGCTTAATGATGCTGCGAACTACCATGAAACATTAAAAGCTGATTTCTTTGAGCACTTTGATTTTATTGATGAACTAAGAAGTGATTTGGATCAGTGGGAAAAAGACCAATTAGAAAAGATAATACTGCAAGGTGTTGAAGCTAATGAATTTGCTGTTTCTGAGGATATTGATGTATTGCTAGATGTATTTATTATGGTCTTAAAAGGACTTGAGATTCCTTTTTTCCTACAAAATAAATATGAAAAATTTTCACCACATTTTGAAGGGTTGATGGGAATACTTACTAAAGGGTTAGCATCATAATTTTTTTTCAACATAACTGACCATAAAACGATAATAGTATAAATATATGCATTGGCTGGGGAGAACAGATTCAAAAAATAAATTCAAAAACAAGGTTATTATAATAACAGGTGCTTCATCAGGTATTGGTGAAGCTTGTGCTTATGAATTTGCAAATCAAGGAGCAAAAGTTGTTCTGGCTTCCAGAAGAGAAAAAGAATTGAAAATAGTAGAAGATAAGATAAGGAAACAAAATGCCAACACGCTGTTGGTGAAGACAGATGTAAGGAAAATTGAAGATTGTAAAAATTTGATAGGTAAGACGATTGAAAAATATGGAAGAATAGACATCCTTATTAATAATGCCGGCATATCAATGAGAGCTAATTTTGAAGATTTAGATTTATCAGTGATTAAAGAACTAATGGATACAAACTTCTATGGAGCTGTTTATTGTACGAAGTTTGCTTTGCCTTACTTGATAAAACAAAAGGGTTCCTTGATAGGTATTTCATCTATCACTGGACTTACGCCTTTACCTGGTAGAACCGGTTATGCTGCATCAAAACACGCAATGGATGGTTTCCTAAATACACTACGTCTCGAAAATATTAAAAAAGGATTACATGTTCTAATTGTTCATCCTGGTTTTACAAGTTCAAATATTAGAAAAGCAGCTCTTACTAAAAATGGGGATCAACAAAAAGATACTCCAAGAAATGAAGGAAAAATGATGTCTTCCGAGAAAGTAGCACAAATTATATCACGTGCTACCGTAAAAAAGGAAAAAAACTTAGTTCTTACGCCGGAAGGTAAACTTGTAGTTTGGTTACATAAGAATTTCCCAAATCTGACAGACAGAATAATTTTACATGAAATGGAGAAAGAATCCGATGCTCAATTTTGATCTTTTTAGTCATGAACTGAATATAAAATACATTTTATAAAGAAAATATAATGAAAGAAAATATATTAATAGGAGAATTAATTAAAGATAAAAAAACAGGGGCTATAGTATCAACATCCGGTCATGTGACAAAACATATTATTAATAAAATGGATTTTGTAAAAGCCAAAGTAATATTGGAATACGGACCGGGTAATGGTATAATCACAAGGAATCTATTAAATAATATGAGTTTCGATTCAGTTCTTTTTGTTTTTGAGACTAATGAGCGGTTCATTAACAAATTATCAAAACTGGAAGATAAACGGTTAATCATAATTAATGCGGATGCAGAAAAAGCACAAATGATACTAAAGAACAGATATAAAATTGAAAAGGTAGATTTTATTATTTCTACAATACCATTTACTTTTTTTGACAGGAGAAAAAGAAAACGGATAATTTCCAGATCTTTTAATTTACTTACGAAGAAGGGAAAATTTATAACTTCTCAATATTCCTGGCTTATTTACAATCTGATAAAAAAGCAATTTACAGAATCAAGTATGGTTCCAACACTATTAAGTATGCCACCGGCATTTATTCTTGTTGGGGTTAAGTAAATCAAGTAACTATTTAAAGTAGTTTATGAAAACACTATCAGGAATAATATTAAAAGCTTTTGGTTGGAAATTAATGGGTGAATTCCCAGACCTTAAGAAGTGCATCATTATAGTTGCTCCTCACACTAGCAATTGGGACTTAATTCTTGGAAAAATTTATATGAATGAGAAAGGCGTTAAAAATAGTGTGCTTGTGAAAAAGGAACTTTTCTTCTTTCCAATGAATTTTATCATGAGAGCCATTGGAACGGTACCGGTTGATAGAAAAAACAGAAAAAATAATGTTGTTGCTCAGGCTGCAACATACTTTAAAAAGAAAGAAGAATTCCATTTAGTTATTGCCCCTGAAGGCACAAGAAGAAAAGTAATGCGTTGGAAAAAAGGCTTTCTCTACATAGCTCAAAAAGCTCAAGTCCCAATTGTTGTTAGTTATATTGATTACAAGAAAAAGGAAGTGGGAATTAAAAAAGTACTAAATGACACGAGTGATATGATAAAAACCATGAAGGAAATAAATAACATATATATGAATGTTAATGCAAAATATCCAGACAACTTTACTTTAGACAAAGGCTATAGTCAAAAATGACTAGCAATTAACATATTGAGAACATAGTTAGTTTAAAACAACTTAATAATGGTATGAACGTAATATCAGAAAATATACTACATGCACTTGGTTGGAAGATCACAGGTTCTTTTCCAAACATAGATAAATCTGTTATCATATTTGCTCCTCACACAAGCTATTGGGATGCTCTTTATGGTAAGTTAGTACTTATTCAATCTGATATAAACCATAAATTCTTATCAAAAAAAGAGTTTTTTAAGTTCCCTTTGAAATATTTCTTCCATCTCTATGGTTCCATTCCTGTTTCACGGAATAAAGAATATGTAGATGAAGTTGTTTCATTATTCAAAAAAAGTGACACTCTCCATATTGTTCTTTCACCTGAAGGGCAATTGGCAAAAACTGACCATTGGAAAAAGGGTTTTTATTATATGGCAAATAAGGCAAATGTTCCAATAGTTGTTGCCTACATTGATTACAAAAAGAAAGAAATTGGAATTAAAGGTGTTATAAAGGATACAAGTAATATGAAAAAAACTATAACGGAAATATCTCAAATGTATGAAGGTGTAGCTGGAAAAAATCCATATAATTTCACTTTGGATAAAAGATATAGTAAAAAAATTTATGCGTAACTGACTATAAAACAAATAAAGTATAAATAAATTAACAACTTGAGTATGAATAAATTTGCACAAGGAATTGTAAAGTTGAAATGGCTGATAATAGTCATAGTTATTGGTTTAACAACCTTTCTTGGTTACCAAATCAAAGATCTTAAGATAGACTCAGATATTATAAGTTCGTTGCCAGATGATGATCCAGCAGCTCTACTGTATAAGAATATAGGTAAAGAGTTTGGTGGTAATGATATGGGAATGGTTATTATTGAAACAGATGATATTTTTAATAAAAATGTTATTGAATATGTAAAACAAATTACAAATACTTTACAAACATCGGATGGTATTTCAACTGTTACAAGCCTTACAAACGTCCTTGATATAAAAGGGAGTGAATGGGGAATAGAAATTGGAACATTACTCGACGAGTACGAACTACCTGAAACACAAGAGGAGTTAAATGCCTTAAAAGAAAGAGTTTTCTCCAAAGATATGTATAAGGGAACATTGGTTTCAGAAGATGGCACTTCAACATTAATTATGTTTACTTTACTTGATGGAGCAGATAAACAGGCTGTTGCGAAAAACATCAAGGAGAAAATCACAGAGCTTAATATCCCTGAGAAATTATACTTCGGTGGTCTTCCATTTATGATGAATGATATTGCGGATTTGATTGTTGCTGATATTATCAAGCTTTTGCCAATCACCTTTTTTCTAATCACCTTTATTCTTTTCCTTGCGTTTAGATCAACAAGGGGTGTTTTGATGCCTATGCTAACAGCCGCCTTATCCGTTATATGGGTTCTTGGCACTATGGTATTGTTTGGGTATGAATTATCAATGATTTCAAATATTACTCCTATAATATTACTTGCCGTAGGTAGTGCATATACCATTCATGTTATAAATCGAATAAATACTACTTACGATAAAAATCGCGAGTTTGCATTAATAAAGGCATTAGCCTACATCACTGTTCCGGTAATTCTGGCTGCATTAACTACCATGATTGGATTTGTTTCATTTGTATTTGGAGCTTATCTTGATATTATACGTGATTTTGGTGTTTTCACTGCTCTTGGGGTGATTTTTGCTTTGCTCCTTTCAATATTTTTTGTTCCTGCAGTTATCTCAGCATTTTCGATGTATAAAAGTGCATTTAGAATGGCGCAAAATAGTAAAAGAAAAGAAACATTACTAAGTAAAATAATTCTTTCTCCGTTAAATAAATTATTACATCAGCACCCTAAATATATCTTATCAATTTGGGGAGTAGTAATGCTTGTGAGCTTCTTTGGTGTTTTCCTTGTTGAAAGGGAAGTAAATATGGCTGAATATTTTAAGAAAGGTAACCCAACAAGAGTTACCGAGGATATTATGCAAGAAAAATTTGGTGGATCACAACCTGTTTTCGTTGTTTTTCAGGGTGATATACAAAGTCCTGAAGTATTACAAATGATGATAAAAACAGAAAACTACATGAAAGAATTTTCAGCAATAGATCGTACACAGTCAATTGCCGACCTTGTTGAAGAAATGAACGATGTAATGGGTGAAGGAAAAAAAATCCCTGACAATAGATCTAAAATAGAAAATTTATGGTTTTTGTTGGATGGGCAGGATATAATGCCACAGCTGGTTTCGGATGATCTAGATAGAGCAATAATACAATCAAAATTTGCTTCAACAGACAGTAAAACACTAAGTGAATTTGTGGTATATATGAATGATTTTGTAGCTAGTAACTCTACCGAAGAATGTATAATTGAGGTTACAGGAATGCCATCAGTATATTCACAACTTGACAAAAGCCTCATTAACAGTCAAATGAGTAGCCTGGGGATTGCAATTCTAATGGTTTTGTTAATTGTAGGTGCAGTTTTGCGCTCCCCTGCAAAAGGCATATTTGCCACAATCCCAATAATAGCTACAATAATTATTCTCTTTGGATTTATGGGTGTTACAGGAATCCCCCTTGACATAGCCACAGTACTTGTTGCCAGTGTAGCACTTGGTATTGGTATTGATTATTCAATTCATGTTATCACACACTTTAATCATGTTTACAAGCAAACAGACAAACTTGATAAAGCAATGGAAGAAACCATTATGGTAAGTGGTAAGGCAATAGTTATTAATGTTATGTCTGTTGCAGCTGGTTTTTTGGTTTTAATGTTTTCAGAAATGGTACCGTTACAAAATTTTGGAATACTTGTAGCTATGAGTATGATAGGTTCTGGATTTGGTGCATTAACACTCTTGCCCGCAATTTTAAATATTTATTATAGAAATAAAGAAAAATCAAATTAAAAACTTTAACAACATTAAATATAATAAAATGAGAAAATTAAATTTAGTAGTAATAGTAAGTGCGTTATTCCTTTTTGTAGGATTAAATGTAAATGCACAAGATGCAAATGTAATACTAGAGAATATGGACAATGTAATGTATTCCCCTAAGGATATGACTGGGAAAACAAAAATTGTACTAATCGACAAAAAGGGAAAGGAAAAAATACGTGAAGCAGACATCACCCAAAAAGGAACGGATAAACGAATTTTTAGGTTTACAGCACCTTCATCACAAGCTGGAATTGCTGTTTTGTCGTTGCCAGATGATGTAATGTACTTGTACATGCCTGCATTTGGTAAAGAAAGAAGAATATCATCTTCGGTTAAAAGTCAGAATTTTGCTGGTACAGATTTTTCATATGATGATATGGAATCAAAACCATATTCTGAGAAATACACTCCCAAATTGACTGAAGCAGAAGAAGGTGTTTACGTACTTGAATTAATTCCAAAATCTCCAAAATCATCATATTCGAAGGTGATAGTTAAAATTGATAAAAACAATTATTATCCTGTTTATATGGAATATTATGATAAAGGAAATAGAAAAATAAAAGAGGCTACTTATCAATTTGAAAAAATTGGAGAATACTGGAATGCCAAAGAAATTGAAATGATTGACCTTAAGAAAAATCACAAAACAAAAATGATAATGTCTGATGTTAGTTATGATACAGGCATATCTGATGATGAATTTACAGTAAGAAAATTAAAACAGTAAGTTTTACTAATTGAGGGTATTGCGGCAACAACCCTTTCATATTTTCATATTTTTAGCTGCAATCCCTCTTTTTATATAAGTTTTTAGCATGAAACAAAAGGTAGCATTAGTGTTGGGAAGTGGTGGTGCAAGAGGCACTGCACATATTGGTGTAATCCGCGAACTTATAGAACAGGGCTTTGAAATAAGTTCCATAGCCGGCACTTCAATGGGTGCTCTGGTTGGAGGGGTTTATGCAGCTGGAAAACTAGATGAATATGAGAAATGGTTGTGTTCCCTCAGTAAAGTTGATATGTTCAATCTGGTTGACTTTACATTGAGTACAAAGGGAATTATTAAAGCTGATAGAGTACTAAGGGAAATTCAGAAATTCATCCCTGACCAGAAAATAGAGGACTTACCAATTAAGTATGTTGCTGTTGCCACTGATATAAAAAATGGAAAAGAAGTTGTGATTACAGAAGGTAGCTTGTTTGAGGCAATTCGTTCTTCAATATCAATTCCAATGGTAATTACACCTGTGCTTAAGAATGAAACGCTTTTTGTGGATGGGGGTGTTCTTAATCCTGTTCCCACTAACCGTGTGTTTCGTCATGATGGCGACATGCTTTTTGCAGTAAATGTTAATAGCCAAATTCCATATAAAAAGCCAGTTTCTGATAGTGTAAATATTGGATACTTTGAGCAACTGACCAATGGAAAACTAAGTGCTTTTCAAAAAAAATTAACAATGCTTATCCCGGTAAACAAAAAGGAAAGCACGGGATATTTTAACCTTATTGTTAATACATCGAGCTTAATGCTGTCAAAAATTGCTGAATTAACACTTCAAATTAATCCCCCCGACATGCTTGTTGAAATTTCAAGATATGCATGTGGGGCATTTGATTTTTATAAAGCCGATGAACTTATTGAGGCAGGTAAAATTTCAACAAAAGAAAAGGTTGAAAAATTCAATAAGCAAAAAAATTTATCATGAAAACAGTATCAGCAATAATTTGTGTTTATAATGAAAAAAACATTTTAAAAATATCATAGTATGAAACGAATAGGTATAACAACAGTATTGGCAATAATGTTTTTGATGAGTACAAACATAGCCAAAGCACAGGATGATGGCGATAAGCTAAAATTGTCAGGTGATTTACTAACCGACCAGCGGTTCTTGTTGGATAAGCCAAATGATTGGGCGTGGAATGAAAACCGTCTTACAATTAAACTCGACAAAAGAATCACGGGTAATTCAAAATTTTACAGCGAAGTTTGGTTGCGCAATTTTGGCTTGCCAAACATAAATAAATCAGCAGATTTATATAACAAAGGAATTGTTGACCCTTTCGACATTGAAATAAGAGAAGCCTATGTTCAGCTGTTTGGCTTTTTGTCGAAAGACCTTGATTTAAAAATTGGTAAACAGCGGATTACCTGGGGAACAGCGGATAAACTTAATCCCACCGATAACTTAAATCCATATGATTTTGAAGATGTGTTGGATTTTGGAAGACACCGAGGTTCAGTTGCCATAAATGCGGAGTATTATTTCAATTCTGATTTCTCGATGCAAGTAGTGTATATTCCTATTTTTCAACCTGCAAACATGCCTGTTGGAATTTTTGCAAACGCACTTAATCCATCAATGGACTTACCCGAAGGTGTAACATTAAATAGTTTTACCGATCAGGTAATTATGCCACGATATGATTTAGCAGAGAGTTCAACAGTTGGACTAAAGTT
>Ga0209633_10003612_pt1 | contig 14222 bp, 14 predicted proteins | sample Cruoilmetagenom1_FD_187290 | JGI IMG/M metagenome (GOLD analysis project Ga0209633, IMG submission 187290) | Oil polluted marine microbial communities from Coal Oil Point, Santa Barbara, California, USA - Sample 1 (SPAdes) (version 2) | ecosystem: Environmental > Aquatic > Marine > Oil seeps ... | reverse complement strand
TGAAGTTACCAAGGACTGCATCGGCCCCGAGGTACAGCATACCGTGCAGGGCATGCGGCCCGGCGACGTGCTCCTCCTCGAGAACCTCCGGTTTCACGCAGAAGAGGAAAAGAACGACGAGGGCTTCGCAAAGGCCCTGGCGTCTCTCGCCGACGTATTCGTAAACGACGCCTTCGGCACGGCCCACCGCGCCCACGCCTCCACCTACGGCATCACCAAGCACGTGAAGCAGTCGGTGGCGGGATTCCTCATGAAAAAGGAAGTAACCTACCTCCAGGAGACCGTGGCAAATCCCGTGCGGCCCTTCGTTGCCATTCTGGGGGGGGCAAAGGTCTCGGGAAAGATCGGCGTAATCGAGAACCTGAAAGACAAGGTGGACAAGGTGATCGTCGGCGGCGGCATGGCCTTTTCTTTTATAAAGTCACGGGGAGAAGAGGTCGGCAATTCGCTCGTGGAAGAGGAAATGATCGAGACCGCCCACCGTATCAGGATGAGCGTGCGGGAACGAGGGGTTAAATTCTATCTTCCCATTGATTTTGTCGTGGCCGAAAGCATGGACCCGGGAGCGGAAACCAAGATCGTCACCTCCCAGGAAATTCCGAAAGGGTGGGTGGGGCTCGACATCGGCCCGGCCACAACTCGGCTCTTTACCGAAGCAATCCAGGACGCCAAGACCATCATCTGGAACGGGCCCATGGGCATGTTCGAGATGGACGCCTACTCGCGCGGCACCTTTGCCATTGCCCGCGCCGTGGCCGATGCCTACGCACTTACCATCGTCGGCGGCGGAGATACGGACGTAGCAGTCCACCGCGCCGGCGTTTCCGACAGCATTTCCTTCATCTCCACGGGCGGCGGGGCCTCGCTCCAGCTCCTGGAAGGCAAGGAGCTGCCGGGCCTGTCCGCGTTGATGGATGCCAAAGAATCATAATTTTTCTCGCCACGGTCGCTACGAACGCTAAAGAAATCGCTTCGAGATTTTAACTCGTTGCGATCTTTGCGCGCGTTGCGAGAGATTAAAGAGGGGTTTCTCATGACCACAAAAAGAATACCGATAATCGCGGGCAACTGGAAGATGAACAAGACAGCTTCTGAAGCACGGGACCTGGCAACGGCGATCATCCTCCTGGTGAAGAATGTAAAAAACCGGGATGTCGTGCTTGCGCCGCCCTTCACGTCGCTCCAGGCCGTTGCTGAGACCATCAAAAAGACGGACATCGCCCTGGCCTCGCAGAACCTGTACTGGGAAGACAAAGGGGCCTACACCGGCGAAATATCAGCGGAAATGCTGTTGGAATTGGGCTGCAAATATGTTATTATAGGCCACAGTGAGCGCAGGCAGTACTTCGGGGAGACCGACGAGACGGTCAACAAACGTCTGCGGCAGGCCCTGAACAAGGGGCTCCTGCCGATCGTCTGTGTCGGCGAGACCCTGGACGAGCGCGAATCCGGCAAGGCGAACCAGGTCATCAAGGGCCAGCTCAAGGGTGCCCTCAAAGACGTCACCGCTGCCGAAATGGAGCGTGTCGTTGTCGCCTACGAACCGGTCTGGGCAATCGGTACGGGCAAGACTGCGACGCCGAAACAGGCGCAGGAGATCCACCAGTTCATCCGCGCCAACATCAAGGCCCTGTACGATGATGCGACAGCCGCTGCTCTTCGCATCCAGTACGGCGGGAGCGTGACACCCGACAATGTGTCCACGCTCATGGCCATGCCCGATATCGATGGCGCCCTCGTCGGCGGGGCGAGTCTGAAGCCCGAGTCATTCGCGGCACTCGTAAAATTTACTTAAAGATTGTAACCTGAGGAGGAAGTAATGATTCACGGTCTCTTAATAGCCTTACATGTCATCGTTTCCGTCATATTAATATTGATGGTGCTGCTGCAGAAAGGAAAGGGCGCCGACATCGGCGCTGCCTTCGGCGGCGCTTCGCAGACCGTGTTCGGCCCCCGGGGCGCACAGTCGTTCCTGGCAAAGCTTACCACGGGCGCCGCTGTTCTGTTCATGGTCACTTCGCTTGTTCTCGCCCTCATAGCGAGCCAGAAGCCTTCTGTCATGGAAGGGGTGCAGCAGGAGCAGCAACAGCAGGCCCCGCTGCCCGTAGCCCCGCCGCCGGCTCCGGCGCCTGCGAAAAAATAACGAGAAGGCATGAAGCAGTATATCGAAGCACGTAACCACGGGGTAGGCCCTGCCTACCCTTTTGTTTTTTGTAATGCAACCGTTGGACACGGATAAAGACGGATTTGAATTCTTCCCAATACGTTGTATCCGTACTTCCCGTGCACATCCGTGTCCCATAAACGTTTTCTCAATGAAACAACTCTCCATTTATATCGTAGCCGTGAGTGTAATCTTCTTCGCCTGTGTGCAGAGGCCGGAGCGGAATCCCAATACCCTCGTTATGAGTTCCATCGGCGACGCCCGCAGGTTGAATCCCATCCTGGCGAACGACTCCGCGTCAGGGGAGATTAACGATCTCGTGTTCAACGGCCTCGTAAGGTACGATAAGAACATCCGGCTGGTAGGAGACCTGGCAGAACGATGGACGATCTCTCCAGACGGGAAGACCGTCACCTTTCACCTCCGGAAAGGGGTAACATGGCACGACGGCGTGGAGTTTACCGCCGAGGACTGCCTCTTTACCTATCGGATGCTCATCAACCCAAAAGTGGTTACTCCCTACAGCAGTTCCTACATGGACGTGTCGAAAGCCGAGATCCTGGGCCGATATATATTCCGGGTCACGTACAAGGAACCTTTTTCACCGGCCCTCGAGAGCTGGGCCATGGGCATGATTCCCAGGCATATCCTGAGCGGAAAAGACATCAACAGCGACCCGTTCAACAGGAATCCCATAGGCACCGGACCGTACCGGTTCAAGGAGTGGGTCTCCGGCCAGAAGATCGTTCTCGTCGCGAACGATGATTACTTCGAAGGCAGGCCCAACATAGACCAGTATATTTACCGGATCATACCAGACAATTCGACGATGTTTCAGGAACTCCTTTCCGGCGGCGTGGACATGATGGGTTTGAATCCTCTCCAGTATCTCAGGAAGAGCGAAAGCCGAAGGATAAAGGAAAATTATGTGAAGTTTCGGTATCCGGCCAATGGCTATACCTATTTGGGATACAATCTGTCGAACCCGCTCTTCGCAGACAAAAAAGTGAGACAGGCGCTCGCGCATGCCATTGACCGCCAGAGCATTATCGACGGCGTGCTGCTCGGAATCGGCAGACCCTGCACCGGGCCATACTCGGATGTTTCCTGGGCGTATAACGCAGCAGCAAAAAGCTTTGCCTATATGCCGGATGCGGCGCGCGACATGCTGCGCAAGGCAGGCTGGGAAGATATTGACAACGACGGTGTCCTGGATAAGGGTGGAAGGTCATTCCGTTTCACGATCCTGACCAACCAGGGGAACAATCAGCGAGTCCGTGCCGCCGAGATCATTCAACAGAACTTAAAGCACATCGGCGTTGCCATATCTATCAGGGTCATGGAATGGCAGGCGTTTCTCAAGCAGGTTGATGATCGCTCCTTCGACTCCATTATTTTAGGGTGGAGCATGGGCCGGGACCCTGACATCTATGATCTCTGGCATTCGAGCAAGACGAAAAAGGGAGAATACAACTTCATTGGATACAAAAACAGCGAGGTTGACAGGCTGCTTATAGCGGGACGCCGCACCTTTGATGTAAAAAAGAGAAAAAAAATCTATCACCGCATCCATGCAATCCTTGCCGACGAGCAGCCCTATGCCTTTCTGTATGTGCCCGATGCAACGCCGATCGTGCACAAACGGTTCAAAGGCGTGGAACAGGCGCCGCTCGGCATATTCTATAATTTCAAGGACTGGTACGTGCCGAAGAACAGGATGGAATGGTAAGTTCGATTAAATTTCAAATGTCAAAGCTCAAAGTTCAATTAAATTCCAAAAGACGAAAAGTACAAAGGGAGTTTTGGTATTCGGTCATTTGACATTCATTTGACATTTGGATTTTGAAATTTGGCATTCTCAATTATGTCTCTTATTAACGTACAAAATCTCACGAAACGATTCAAGACCCTCACTGCCGTGGACGATATCTCCTTCACGGTGAACGAAGGCGAGGTCTTCGGATTCCTCGGGCCGAACGGCGCCGGCAAGACCACGACCATCAACATCCTCTGCACGCTCCTCTCGCCGAGCGCGGGAAGGGCAGAAATCGCCGGCTTCGACTGCGCGAAGCATTCCGACAAGGTACGGGCAGCCATCGGCCTGATCTTCCAGGACACCACGCTCGACAACGGCCTCACGGCCTACGAGAACCTGAAGTTCCACGCCTACCTGTACAACCTCGACCGTCGCTTGACGGAACGCAGGATCGACGAGATGCTGAACATAGTCGAGCTTTCCGGCAGGAAGAAGGACCTTATCAGGAATTTCTCGGGCGGCATGAAGCGGCGCCTCGAGATCGCCCGCGGCCTGCTCCACTATCCCCGCGTCCTGTTCCTCGACGAGCCGACCGTCGGCCTGGACCCCCAGACGCGGAACACGATGTGGGGATTCATCCAGGACCTCCGGAGCCGCGAAAAGATCACGGTGTTCATGACCACCCATTACATGGAAGAGGCGGAGAACTGCGACCGCATCGCGATCATGGATCACGGGAAGATCATCGCCCTCGACACGCCCTCCCGCCTCAAGGAACTGGTGCATGGAGACATTGTCCGCGTCGTCACCGCCGACAATAAGCAGGCGGCAATCGAGATAGAGAACAAGTTCGGCATCATCGCCCGGGAGGAGAACGGCAGCCTCTCCGTTGAGACTGAACACGGCGATGAATTCATACCACGGCTGGTTAATGCGCTGACCGTCGAGACACGGTCCGTCAGTCTCCAGAAGCCGACGTTGAACGACGTGTTCCTCCGGCTGACGGGCAGGACCATCAGGGAAGACTTGATGGAGAACGGCAGGGCCGTCATGCGGGAATTCGTACGGACGCACCGGAGGGCGCAGCGATGATCCAGTTCAGGCCCATATACGTTATCTGCGTCCGGGAGTTCAAAAAATTCTTCCGCGAAAAAAGCCGCCTCCTCGGCACCCTGGCCAGGCCCGTGTTGTGGCTCTTCGTCGTTGGAACCGGCATGAGCGCGCTCATCCGGCCGCAGGCAGGGTTTTCCTACGTCCAGTTCATCTTTCCGGGAATGATCGGCATGACCATCCTCTTCTCATCGATCTTCTCGGCGATTTCCATCGTCTGGGACCGGGAATTCGGCTTCATGAAGGAGATGCTCGTTGCGCCCATCTCCCGGCTGTCCATCGTCATCGGCAAGGCCATTTCCGGCACCGCCATATCCGTGGCCCAAGCCGTGATTATTCTCATCCTCATTCCCTTTCTCGGCATTACCATCACCTTCTCCCAGTTTATCGAGGTCGTTGCCGTGGCGATACTGGTGTCGTTCTGCATTACGTCGATCGGCATCTTAATTGCGTCCCGGCTTACGTCCCTCGACGGCTTCAATATACTCATGAACTTTCTCGTGATGCCCATGTTCTTCCTCTCCGGCGCCATGTACCCCGTGACGTCCATGCCGCCGGCCCTGCGCCAGCTCACCCACATCAACCCCCTCACCTACGGCATCGACGCCTTCAAGCACGTGCTGCTCCGGGGCTCAAAACCCCCTCTCGGCCCTGAATTTTCGATCACCCTTGACCTGTTTGTTATGCTCGCCGTGTCTATCGTCATGCTCACCCTCGCCGCCCTTTCGTTTCGCAGGAAAGATTAGTAGATCTCATTTAAAAATGGTCTCAAAATGGAAATGACAGTCCCAGAAAACCTACCCACCGGAAATTCAATTTGACAAATCATTATATTATATTTACAATGTAAATATGGCTCATTTGATCTTCGATTGGGACAAAAAAAGAACACATCAAACCTACCCCGGACAAGCCGGAACCAAATCTTTTTTTGACAGGATGTACAGGATAAAACCCCATAAATAGTTTTTAAAAATCCTGTTAATCTTGTCTAAGACTTTTTCTGCTTCGGGATTTTTTTCTTGCATTTTGGCAAAATTTCACTCGTAACTGACTAAAAAAGCACGGGATATCCTTCGAGGAGGCGCAGACAGTATTTCTTGACGAGAAAGCTTTGATGATACACGATCCGGACCATTCCGACGATGAGGACCGGTTCATCCTTCTTGGATTAAGCGTTAAATTTCGCGCATTGGTTGTCTGCCACTGCTATCGGAAACGCAATGAGGTCATAAGAATTATTTCTGCGCGTAAGGCAACTCGTGCAGAACAGAGACGTTATTGGGAAAGGTGATTGAAATGAGAAAGGAATACGATTTTTCAAAGGCAAAGAAGAACCCCTATGCACGCAGGCTCAAACGTCAAGTCACACTCAGGATGGATGAAGGCACGATCAACTACTTCAAGAATCTTGCACAGGAAACTGGTGTTCCTTACCAGACATTGATCAATCTCTACCTGAGAGATTGTGCCGCTTCAAATAAAAAACTGGCCCTGCACTGGAAAACAGCGTAACGGTCTTGCCACTGGGGTCGAGGCGACAGTGAACCTGCGGGCCTCTGTTCTTGACGTGTCACGTGCCTATGCTTCTTGAAGGTTACTTGCGTAGGTCGGGTAGAGCAACGCGAAACCCGACCTACGCAAGCGCGGCAGTGCGTCGGGTCGCAAGGCGCGACCCGACCCGCCATTTTTTTCAATGAAAAAACAAAAAAGTAATATACAACTACCATATTTTTTTCGCTTTCTGCTCGCAATCCAGGTCCTTGCCATTGCCCTGCTTGCCTGCGGGTGTGCCTCGGCCTCTGAACCACGGTCATTCAGCAGCGACGGCTGCAGCCTGTTCCCCGACGGAGACCTCGGCAACCGCACGCTCTGGTGCGACTGCTGTTTTGCCCACGATATCGCCTACTGGCGCGGAGGAACAAAAGCAGATCGCAAAAAGTCCGACAAAACGCTCCGGGATTGCGTGCGGAAGCGTACCGGCAACAAGGCCCTCGCTGACATGATGTACCAGGGCGTCCGCACCGGCGGGCACCCGGTATTCCCCACCTGGTATCGCTGGGCCTATGGTTGGAGCTATGGACGGGGGTACAAACCGCTCTCTGAGGAGGAACAGCAGCGGCTACGCGCCAGGCTTGATGCCTACTTCGAAAAGCATCCGTCTGGTTATTGCCCTCCATCGGCACATGAGGGCCCTGTGCAAGAAAAAGGAGAGAAATGATGCACATAAATGCTCATTGGACACGGATTAACACGGAAAGATCGGATAAGATTTTTTTAATAGGTGTGTTCAAAGCGTAATCCGCTTCTTCAGATTTTATCTGCGTCCAAGTAGCCCTATTGTTCTCAGCAAACACGACCCCACCACCAACTCAGCCATAATCCAGCAAACTCACCCGTAAAAAACATTGACAAAGTGTAGCCTTGTGGCTACAATATATTATGTATGAGATTCGTAAGACCGATGCCTACGCTCGGTGGCTCGATGGTCTGCGCGATATTCAGGCACGAGCGCGTGTGCAGGTCAGGGTCGAGCGCCTTGCAGCAGGAAACCCCGGGGATGTCAGGCCGGTTGGCGAAGGCGTCTCTGAATTGCGAATCGATTACGGACCCGGTTACCGGGTGTATTTTACCATGCGTAGGCGCACCGTAGTAATTTTGCTGGCTGGAGGCGACAAACGCTCGAAGGTCACCGACATCAAGACGGCTTTGCAACTCGCGCGCAACCTGTAGGAGGGAATCATGAGCAAAACCAAAACCACTCGCTACGATATTGCCGAGCATCTCCGAAGCCCGGAGGAAATGGCGGCTTATCTTGAGGCATGTCTCGAGGAGGCCAACGGCGATGCAGCGTTCATTGCAAAGGCGCTGGGCGATATCGCCCGTGCCAAGGGCATGGCACAGGTCGCGCGTGATGCCGGCTTGTCTCGCGAGAGTCTTTACAAGGCGCTCTCCGGCGAGCGCAGTCCCGATTTCGACACGATCCTCAAGGTCATGGCTGCCCTCGGGTTGACGTTGCATGCCGAAGCAAGTCATGGCTAATTTCATTGCCCAACCAGTGGCGCGTCGAGAAAGGCGCGCCCCTTAGCTTAATCTTCACACCCATCCGTCGCTCCCGTATTTCCTCATCGGGAAGTATCAAATCCCTCAAAATTTCCTTGAGTTTTCCCCCATAACATACTATGATGGCAGTTCATATCTCAGCACAATCCGAGTATTCAGGGAGAGCAAGGATGTCAAGAGCAGACAGGTTTTTGAAGGCATGCCGTCGTGAGCCGGTGGACTGCACCCCGGTGTGGATGATGCGCCAGGCAGGACGGTATCTACCGGAGTATCGCGAAATACGGAAGAAGCACACCTTCCTCGAAATGTGCAAGACGCCGGAGCTTGCCGCGGAGGTGACCATCCAGCCCATCCGGCGGTATGAAATCGACGCCGCCATTATCTTCGCTGATATCCTGCTGCCCCTCGAACCCATGGGCATCGGCCTGGAGTTCGCCAAGGGCGAGGGCCCGGTGATTCATAATCCCGTGCGCTCCCTGGCGGACGTAAAAAAGCTGAAGCCCGTGAACACGAAGGAGTCCATCGGTTATCTCCTGAAGGCCATACAGGCCGTGCTCAAGGAGCTTGACGGGAAGGTCCCGCTCATCGGGTTCACCGGCGCGCCCTTTACGCTGGCGAGTTATATCATTGAAGGCGGCAGCTCGAAGAATTACGAGCACGCCAAGGCCATGATGTTCAGCGAGCCGAAAACGTGGCACGCTCTCATGGAGCACCTCACCCACGTGATCATCGACTATCTCAACGCCCAGATCGACACGGGCGTGCAGGCCGTCCAGGTCTTCGACAGCTGGGTCGGCGCCCTCGGCACAAGCGACTACCGCGAGTTCGTCCTCCCCCACCAGAAGAAAGTGCTCGCCGGGATCAAGAAGACCGTTCCCCTCATCCATTTTGCCCACGGCGCAACACACCTCCTCGAGATGGTAGCAGAGGCTGGAGGCGACGTGATCGGCCTGGATTGGCGGTGCGACCTCGATGCGGCCTGGCGACGGGTAGGATACGAAAAGGCCGTGCAGGGCAACATAGACCCCATCACCCTTTTCGCGCAGAAGGAATTCATCAGGAAGCGGGTGCAGGAGATCCTCGACCGGGCCGGGGGCAGGAACGGCCATATCATGAACCTCGGCCACGGTATCCTGAAGGAAACACCCGTAGAGAACGCCGAGATATTCATCAATGCAACACATGAGTTGAGTAAGAGATAAGCATGGGACGCAGATAAACGCGGATGAACGCAGATCAAGGCGAAAATCTTGCTCTAATTTTTCTTTAGCAAAATCAGAATGTAAGCTTTCTCTTTTTTCAAATTCTTATCCGCGCAGATCTGCGCAAATCTGCGTCCAAGGTTATTTCATGTCTAACCACACTGCCATCATACTCATCGCCCTCGGCGGGCCGCGCTCCCTTGACGACGTGGGGCCCTTCATGGCCGCCTTCATGGGAAGGCCTGCCCCGCCGGCGCTCGTTGCTGCGGTGGCGGAGCGCTATCAATTGATCGGCGGCAGGTCTCCGCTTCCCGATCTCGTGAAGGCCCAGGCAGCAGCCCTCGAGAAGGAACTCGGCAAGGACTACCGGGCATACGAAGGCTTCCGATATTCCCGGCCGACCATCGAGGACGCCTACGACCGCGCCGTTACCGAGGGGGCGGATCGATATATCGCCATTTCCATGTCACCCTTTGTCACCGAGGTAACGACCGGGGCGTACCAGAATGTCTGCCAGGGCCTCGGGGACGAATATACCTGCCCGCTGTTCATCCCGAGCTGGCACGACAATAGGCTCTTTATCGAGGCATGGAAAGAAAAAGTGAGGGAAGGCCTGCAGCGCTTTTCGGATAGCCACCACTGGAAAGCTGTCGTCCTCTTCACAAGCCACAGCATTCCCCGCCGCTATATCGAGGCCGGCGACCCCTATCAGCAGCAGGTCGAGGAAACAATCGGCTTCATCGTCAAGGCCCTTGGCCTGGAGCACTGGCGCATTGCCTGGCAGAGCAAAGGAGCGCAGGCGAAAGAACCGTGGATCGAGCCTGCCGTGGAGCCGACCCTGGACACCCTCGCAACAGAGGGCTTCACATCAATTCTCGAGGTCCCCGTGGGGTTCACCTGCGACCACATGGAGACGCTCTACGACATCGACATTGTCCACCGGAAGCATGCAGAAAGCCTGGGCCTGGCCTTCGAACGGGCGGAATCGCTCAACACGTCTCCCACCTTCATCAAGGCCCTGGCGGATATTGTGAAAAAGTCTCTTTAAGGGGACGCAGATACACGCGGATGAACGCTGATCTGAAAACAGTAAAACACAAGGAACTGACGAGCCGGGTAATTAAGGCTTTTTATGCTGTCTATAATACGCTTGGATATGGTTTTTTGGAAAAAGTGTATGAAAATGCTTTGGCTATTGAACTGAGCAACTTGGATTTAGCCGTAAAACAACAATATCCGATTCAGGTTCATTATGATGGTAAAACGGTCGGTGAGCACATCGCCGATATACTCGTCCAAGACAGCCTTATCGTCGAAGTAAAAGCCGTTAAGACTCTCGGCCCTGAACATGATGCACAGCTGCTGAATTATCTAAAAGCGACTCCCATTGAAGTCGGACTTCTTTTAAACTTCGGCCCGAAGGCCGAATTCAAGCGGAAGGCTTTTAATAATGCACGGAAAAATATTTAGAAAGATAATGCAGCCAGCTTTAATCTGCGTTCATCTGCGTAAATCTGCGTCCCATAAAAAGGTGTTCGTATGAAAAAAGTCGTCATCATAGGCGGGGGGATCGCCGGTCTCGCCGCTGCCGTCCACCTGAAATCCGCTGCCAAGGTCCACGGGAAAGAAGTTGACGTCCTGATTCTCGAGAAGAACCAACGCGTCGGCGGAAAGATCCTGACCGAGCGTATCGGGGATTACCTGCTCGAGGGCGGACCGGACAGCTTCCTGCCGGAAAAGGTCTGGACCGTGCATCTGGCGAAGCACGTGGGCCTCGAAGGCGAGATGCTCCCGTCGAACGACGAGTTCAAGGGGACCTTCATCTTCTCGGACAAGAGGCTCCACCCCCTGCCCGAAGGCGTGATGCTCATGGTGCCGACGATGATCCGGCCCCTTATCACCTCTTCGCTCCTGTCCTGGTCGGGGAAGCTGCGGATGGGCATGGAGCCCTTCGTGCGTCGCCGTAAGGCCGAGGGAGATGAAAGCCTCGCGAGCTTCGTGAAACGCCGCCTCGGGAAAGAGTGTCTCGACAAGATCGCCGAGCCCCTCGTGGCAGGGATCCATACGTCGAACCCCGACAACATGAGCGTGCTGTCCACTTTCCCTCGCTTCGTGGATATGGAGAAAAAGAGCGGAAGCCTGATCCGCGGCATGCTTGCCGCCCTGAAGCACCGGCCGCAGCCGACCCTGAGCGGGCCCGCGTCCAAACCCGGTTCGCAGAACATGACCTACTTCATGAGCTTCAAGAACGGTATGCAGGCCCTGTCGCAGGCCTGTGCAGCATACGTCGGCGACGGGGCCATACGGCTCGGCGCAGCAGTCGAAGCTATTGAGCCAGGCGAAAAGGCCTATACCGTCCACGTGGAGGGTGGAGAAAAAATCGAAGCGGATGCAGTCATGCTCGGCACCGCGGCCTACGACGCCGCAGAAATGGTGCGGGAATTCGACGAGACCCTTGCCGGGCAGATGCGCAGGATCGAATGGTCATCGTCGGCCACCGTCTCCCTTGCCTTCCGCAGGGAAGACATGAAAGCGCCGCTCCGGGGGTTCGGCTTCATCGTCCCCCGCGTCGAAGGCAGGCGGGTCAATGCGGCGACGTACAGCTCCATCAAGTGGTCCTACCGAGCGCCTGATGAAACGGTCTTGATCCGTGTTTTCGTCGGAGGCGGGCATCACGAGGAGCTGGTACATGACCTTGACGATGCCGGGATGGTCCGGATGGCCCTCGAAGAGCTCGACACGATCGTGGGGCTCAAGGCCGATGCCCGGTTCTCCCGCATTTACCGCTGGTTCAAAGGCATGCCGAAATACACCGTCGGCCATCTCGACCGCATGGCAGTGCTGGACAGGAGCCTTTCCTTTCATCCGGGCCTGCAGGTAATCGGCTGCTCCTACCGGGGCATCGGTATCGGCGACTGCGTGCACCAGGCGCAGATAGCGGCCGAAAAAATTCTGCAGGCGTAAACCCCTATACCCTGCCCCGGACAAGCCGGAATTTCGCCTTTCAGCAGCGTTGAATGGACCATTCTGCTACTTTAGTCCTTCTTTTTCCCTCAAAATCACGCTTCCCGGCCCCCCTTTGCCTGTCCTTCCTTGACAATAATCAGGATATATTCTATCCTAATTAGTAGAGGACCCCCCGGAGGGGTGGACCGGGTATTCATAAGGGAAATTATGCACACAGTTCACACGAGGGCAGCATAACGGGACAGCTGGGGGCAGGGATATCCCCTGCCCCGCTTTTTCACCGGAGTAGGTTAGGTAAGGAAGTGTTAAAGAATCGTTTCTGCACTCGTGTACGGAAGTGAGGTGAGTTATATGGAAAGGAAAGATCTCGTAACAATACACGGGAAGCCCGTAACGCTGACCGGTACGGAGCTGAAGGTCGGCGAGAAGGCGCCCGATTTCAGCGTTCTCGATGATGAATCGAATGAAGTAACACTGGGCGATTTCAAGGGCAAAGTTAAGCTGATCAGCGTTACCCCTTCGCTCGATACGGCGGTCTGCGATCTCCAGGCGAGAAGGTTCAACAGTCTTGCGGCGGCGCTGCCCTATGATATCGCCGTATTGAATATTAGCATGGACCTTCCCTTTGCGATCAAGCGGTTCTGCACGACGGCGAACATAGACAGGGTAAAGGCCCTCTCAGACCATCGCGATGCGTCGTTCGGCAGCGCCTATGGGATTCTGATGAAAGAGGCGAGGCTCCTTGCCCGCTCCATCTTCATCATCGACAAACAGGATACCCTGCGGTATATCGAGATCGTGCCCGAGATATCAAGCCATCCGGATTACGATAAGGCACTGCTTGAGCTCGAAAAGGTGTCCGGCGCGCGGGAGGCGGCGGCATAACATGCGCCATCAGCGGGATGCCGGAATCCCGCTGACGCAATGTTGCCGTATCGGTTTCGCGATCACGAAAAATTTATTTTACATTCGCCCAAGATGGTTGCGGCCTTTTTCTGTAGCTGACAGGCAGTGGTTTCGCCCTTTCGTAAATCCCCTTCTACTTGGTCCAGCACATCGTAGTAAATATCCCAGGCCTGCTTTTCTTTTTCGTAACCCTCGACCAGGGGATTCGGCTTCAGCTGAAGCCATTGCATGATCTCGTCCAGTCGCTTCGCTCCCTTGGAGACAAATTCAACTCCCCGGTTGACGCTTTTTTCGCCGCCTTTTTGGAAAAAGAACGCCGCCTTCAGTGCAAACCGAAGATAGACGACGGTACGGGGAATGGGGGAGACAAAACACCCGGTAAAAGGATCGATCTGCTCTTTTATGTCCTTGAGCGGCCAGGGCAAAGCATTCGCATACGCGGAAAACAACAGAATCCGCGCATAATCACCGATCAGCTTCCCCGTGTATGCCGCTTCCATGGCCTCGGCGGCGAAGGCTTCCTTGTCGTGCCGCATGATGAGGCCGTCCTTATGGACATACCTGAGGTTCATCGTACTGCCGCTAAACAGAACGGACAGCAGATAGGCCTGGTCTTCTGCCCGGCCGATGAAGGTGGGCGTGAAGGGCCGGTACTTCCTGAGGCTGTTCACCAGGATGCCGTTGGTGCCGCCCGTTACATGGACGCGTTGAATACACTGATGGGAGCCGTCGAGACTGCCGTCCCTATAGCGGGTCATCATTTCTGCCTCGATGGAGACGCCCTGAGGAAGAGCGCTGAAGAAAATATATTCATCGCCCCTTGGCGGGTTCGCCGGAAACCGGACATCGGGACGAAACAGCGAATCGGCTATGTCGGATTCATTCACCAGGGCGCCGGCAATCATACCCAGATCAACGGCAGTTCCCCAATGGTCAATGCCCGCTGCGCCCCACAGGGGGGTCTTGAAATGCTCGAAGGCCGAGGCGCCAGCCTGTTCCACCAGCTCCGTTTGCGGAAAGACCTGGTCAAGGTCGATCTTGAAGGTCCCGCGTA
>Ga0209633_10003611_pt1 | contig 14225 bp, 10 predicted proteins | sample Cruoilmetagenom1_FD_187290 | JGI IMG/M metagenome (GOLD analysis project Ga0209633, IMG submission 187290) | Oil polluted marine microbial communities from Coal Oil Point, Santa Barbara, California, USA - Sample 1 (SPAdes) (version 2) | ecosystem: Environmental > Aquatic > Marine > Oil seeps ... | reverse complement strand
GTCGAGAACCTAAAAATTTAAACAATTATGTCAGTAAAAATTAGATTACAAAGACACGGACGAAAAGGCAAACCATTTTATTGGATGGTTGCTGCAGATGCACGTTCAAAACGTGATGGTAGATCATTAGAAAAAATCGGAACTTACAATCCTAACACCAACCCTGCAACTATCGAATTAGATATTGATGCTGCAGTAAAATGGTTACAAAATGGAGCGCAACCTACAGATACTGCGAGAGCAATTTTATCTTACAAAGGCGCTATGTTAAAAAATCATTTAGTAGGTGGCGTTAGAAAAGGTGCTTTAACTGAAGAACAAGCAGAAGCAAAATTTCAAGCTTGGTTAGAAGAAAAAAATGCAAAAGTATCTGATAAAGAAAATAAGTTAGCCAAAGTTCAAGAAGATATAAAAGCAAAAGCTTTTGAAGCTGAAAAAGAAGTAAATGCTAAACGTAAAGCAGCTGTAGAAGAAGCTGAAAATGAAGCAATCAAAGCTGCTGCTGATGCTAAAGCTGCCGAAGAAGCTGCAAATGCTCCTGAAGTAGTTGAAGAAGCTCCTCAAACTATTGAAGATGCTGCTGAAGAAGCAAAAGAAGAAGGTAAATAAAAAACAATCCTTTTTATACTTAAAAAAAACCTGATAATTATTTATCAGGTTTTTTTTATGGCTTACTTTAAATAACAGGAAGCCTACAATTAGGTAAGCCTATTTTTAAAAACTAGCTCTTAATTGCATTGTTCCCGTATGTATTGTTTTAGAATCTTCCGATTTTCTACCAAAATAGTTGATATTTATGTCTAAAAATGAAGTTAGTCGTTTTTGTAAATTTAACAACCAAGTTAAATTTGTACCAGGTTGTAATCCTTCTAACATTTGAAACGCCACAGGTGAATTTTGATTTCCTTTAAACTCATTAAAATATAAATTCACATTTGCATGAATTGAGAATTTCTGTTTATTAGAAAACTGGAAGTTCGTTCCAAAAACATGCATTTGTAAAGTTTCAAAATTTGACAATATATTTTCTTTATTTTTAAAAGTGTAAAATCCTTCTAATCGTAAATTTTTATTTGGTAAATAGGATATTTTTGGATGAACATTTAGATTATCTAATTCATAATTTCTATTTGCATAACTATTTGATTGACTAATACTTTTGCTTATACCTCCATTCATATCCAGCAACCAAAAATTACTAAATTTATGTAAAAACTGAAATTGATGTGTTTGTAGTTTTATATCTTGATCTCCAAAAACAAAAACAGTTTTTTTTCTAGAATTGATAAAAGTATACACCATACTATATTTTTGCAAACCTCTGTTAAAAAACAAATTATTCTTTATGTTTAAATCCAAACTCAATAAATTATTATCCATAAAATCAAAGGGGTTTAAATTTAATTTACTTTCTCCTCTTTTTGTTTTTGCATCAATTAAAAAATATGCCTGATCACTAAAGCGGGAAAGGCTTTTTTTCAAGCCAACTTCATTTTGCCATTGTGATGCATTAAAAAAAACTGATTGTGAAAACTTATTTTGATTTGTTTTAATAAAATTTACATTTGGTAATAATACCCTTACAAATTTTGCTTGATCTTGAAATTGCGCTATTACAAATTCATCTAAATCTTGAATTTCATTTTCATTAAAATCAATCCATTCGTAAAACCCCTTACCTGGCTCCACTTCAACATAAGTAAATTCTTGCTGGGGCAAATTACCAGCTTGAGTTTCATAAAGTGTTTGCAAAGTTATCCCATTTTTAAACAATTTTTGACTGTATGAAATTCTTGAATTTAACGCATCTTCATCATCTGTATTTACATTTTTAACTGTTCTATAATTAACAAATAATGCCAAATTTGTATTTTTAGTTTGAACTAACTTAGATTTTAAAAAATAAGTATTTGCCTTATTGACATTTTCTAATATTGATGTCTGCACACTGTCTGTTGCACGATAATTATAACCAATTTCTGCAAATACTTTGGTTGAGTCTCCAACTCCAAAAAAGCCTTCCACTTCAGTGAAAGCATGACTAAACTTAGTTAGTTCTTGCGTCAATAGGTTTTTCTCTTTGTTGTTTTCTAAATTATATTTGACTCCTATCCAATTTTTAGAAAAATTATGAATTATAGTACTATGTAATCTGTAAAATGTATTTTCTTTTAAAATATCTTCACTATTTAAAACGCTTGCATCTGTATAAATACTTGTGCTTTTAAATTTTAAGTTGGTTAGAAAATAGTGTCTATTTCCTTTATAAAAATCTCCTAAAGTTAAATTTTCATAATTGTAATTTATGCTTCCAGTACTATCATTTTCAAAAATAAAACCACCTAAAACATATTGTTGTTTTTGATTATTTTGAATAGACAAATTATCAATATTCCAATCTCTTGAAAATTCTACATTTCTAATTCTTTCTATAGTATTGAAATTCGCATCTATAAATTCATATTCTAAATCACTTTTTAATTGCCATTTTTTATCTACCAAAGTTTGTTGCCAATTTAATTTAGTTGCAAACCCTTTATTATCATCATTATCCAAATCAGAAAACAAATTTTGGTTTTTATCACTAAATGTAAATTCAGAATTAAAGTTTGTTTTGTTGCTTGGATTGTAGTTTGCAACCACATCAATCATTTGTAACTTTTCGGGAGCTACCAACTGTATTACTGGCAAATAAGAACCTTGCTTGACATTATTAATTTCAGGCACATACTCATAAACTCTACCCGTAGCCAAGGTGGTTTGAATAATATAATCTCCTTTATTATTACCTACATAACTAAAACTTACTTGATATAGTTCGTCATCTAGATTTGTAGAATATTCAAAAAAATCAAGGTTGTTATTATTGTTTTTTTTATATAAAATCTTATTTTCTGCATAAGCTGACATAACAGCAGATGGGGCAACCATTTTAGAAGGATTATCTCCGGCATCAGCCAAAATTTGTTTTTGCTCATCGGTTAAATCTTGCTGTAAAGTTTTATTTCTTGAATCTGTTTCACTATAATATTTGATACCTATTTTAAGTTTTTCAGAATTAAATTCCGCACCATCAAAAGTTAAAAAACGTGTATAATTTCTATCAGCAATTTGATATTCAATTGTAAATCGCAAATTTGAAGTAACTATATAAAGTGTTGTAAATGTAATTTCAGAAGTATTATAATCAATGGTATAATCAAAATTCTCTCCTCTTTTTAACAAAACACCGTTGGCATATACGCGTTCACTTCCAGAAATCATCAAAATAAATTGCTCATTATCAGGACCCAATATTCTATAAGGCCCTTGATTACCATTGATACCAATAAATTTAAAGCTATTAAACCTTCCCTTTACAATGGCACCTGATGCTAAAATATTTGTTTGTCCGTTGTTATGATTTAATTTAGCATTTAAAGAAACTCCTGCTATTTTCTTTTGAAACCGCATTAAATAACTATTGGCGTTTTGCAAATCAATATCACCTGCTTTTAATGACCAATTTTCACTAAACAACTCCATATAAACTCTGTCGAATTCATCTAATCTTTGGGTATAACCACCTTCTTGTAACGGAATTTCATTATCTGTAATAGATGCTCTTATCCCTACATTTTTTGATAATTTTCCTTCAATTTGTAAATTAAAATTCGAGTTTACAACAGCATCTTGATTGTTACCAATTGTGACACCTCTAGATAAACTTCCACTAGTATATAACCCGTCAAATGGTTTTAAAATATTTTTATTATTATTCGCTTGAACACTGAATAATTTTGATTCATCTGTTGCTCTAGGTACAATTAAATTCGAATCAAAAGCTGCGTACGTTTTTGTTAAAAATTGAGGGAATTCTTGATATTCTACTTTAATCTTTTTTATTGATTTATCAAAATTTTCTTTAAACACTAATGTGGATTTACCAAAATTAACATTAAAATATGTCAAATCAATTAACTGATTATTTGCATTGTATGCTTTAAAATAATTTGGATTGATACTTAATGAATCTATTTGAATCGTATCGGATGTAATGGTGAATATCTTAGTTTTTATGCTATTTGGCTTATTTTGCCCATAGGTAATAAAACCTATTAAAATGTATATAAAAAATAAAATTTTCTTTATCAAAATCAATTATTTTAATCACAAAAATAGAAGAAAATTAATGAATTAATCTTTAATTAACCAAAAATGAGTTTCCTTAAAATAAGGAAGTTTGGTTTGTAGGGTTTTCATGTTCTAACAACCACTTTTTACGCCAAATTCCACCAGCATATCCAGTTAATGAACCATCACTTCCTATAACCCGATGACAAGGAATAATAATCCAAATAGGATTTTTGCCATTAGCTGAGGCTACTGCTCTTATTGCTTTTACATTACCCATAGCTTTAGATTGGTTTAAATAAGTAGTTGTTTTAGCATAAGGAATTTTCCTTAATTCTTTCCAAACATTTCTTTGAAAATGAGTTCCTTGTGGGTTGAGCTTTAAGTCAAAAATAAATCGTTTACCCTCGAAATATTCTTCTAACTGGTAAACACAACTTTTTAAAGATTCAGGAATCACTTTTGGAAAATCAATATTTTCATCTAAAACAGTAACAGAAAAAATACCATCTTCATTACCCATAATTTTAGCGGTTCCTATTGGTGTTTTATAATACGTAGTGTCATAAGTTTTATCCATATTAAATGCCAAAAATATCTTTTGAATTTTGAGTTGTTATTTGAGCAATTTCAGCTGGTGTTAAATCATAAATATCCACCAATTTATCCAATACATTAATTATATAGCTGCTCTCGTTTCTCTTACCACGAAAAGGTGTTGGAGCAAGGTAAGGTGCATCAGTTTCTAAAACTATTTCGCTTAGCGGAATTTCATTTAAAAATTTATCGATTTTTCCATTTTTAAAAGTTACTACACCGCCAATTCCTAGTTTCATACCACAATTTAAAGCTTGTTTTGCCTGATTTAAATTTCCTGTAAAGCAATGAAATATACCTTTTAATTTCTCCTCTTTTTCTTCTTCTAAAATTTCGAAAATCTCATCAAAAGCATCTCTACAGTGAATTGCTATAGGTAAATTAATGGCTTTAGCCCAAGCTATTTGTTTTTTAAAAGCATCTTGCTGTTGTTGTAAAAAGGATTTATCCCAATACAAATCTAAACCAATTTCACCAATAGCATAAAATTTTTTTTCTTTAATTATTTTTTTTACAAAATTTAATTCTTCCAAATAATTTTCTTTTACATGCGTAGGGTGCAAACCTGCCATTAAAAAAATATTTTTTGGATATTGCTTTTCTAAATTAAACATTGCTGAATAATAAGTAGAATCTATAGCCGGAATAAAAAATCTAGAAACATTATTATCAAAAGCTCGCTGCATCACTTCTTTTCTATCACCATCAAACTGGTCGCTATATAAATGTGTGTGTGTATCGGTTATAATCATAATGCAAATATAAAATAGCCTATGGTAAAACAAAATCTAAACATCAAGTTAAATCCATTAAAATGTTATTTAAATGTTAAAAAAATGTGAAAATTGAGTTCTTTATACACAACAAATATTTTATATTTACATTCTCAAAATTAATTCAAAAATAATAAATGAAAATATACCATAACCCCAGATGCAGTAAAAGCAGACAAGGCTTGGCTATTTTAACTGATGCTAAAATTGACTTTGAAGTTGTCGAATATTTAAAAACACCACTTTCAGAAAAAGAAATAAACGACATTGTTACCAAACTAAATATAGAGCCAATTGATTTAGTAAGAAAAAATGAAGCCATTTGGAAGGAAAAATTCAAAGGAAAAAAGCTGAATAACGATCAAATTATCAAAGCTATGGCTAATAACCCTAAACTGATAGAGCGTCCAATTGTAATTCACAAGGATAAAGCAGTACTTGGCAGACCTCCTGAAAAAATAATTTCATTAATATAAATCATAAAAATTAGTGGTTTACAGTTACAACTTAAAATACCTAATAACCACTATTTTATAAAACTATTTAATCTTCTATTTTTATCAAAATATTTCAACTATAAAATGAAATGGCTTACAACTATTTTCATTAGCTTAATTTCCCTCAATATCTTCAGTCAACAAGCTAATGAAATCTATCATATAACAGGTATTGTACAAGATGCAGATACGCATACTCCCTTGCGATTTGTTACCATCACATTACAGGATATTAATACCCAAGAAATAATTGGGGATATTACGAATAAAGTTGGTCAATTTGAACTGAATGTACCTATTGGAAAATACTATTGCATAGTAGAATCACTTTCTTTTAAACCATTTAAAATAAACACATTAGACATTAATCAGGATATTTATCTTGGTACTATTGAGTTAAACCAGAAAATTGAAAAACTAGACGAGGTTGAAATCATAGCTAAAACAAAACTATTAGATTATAAATTTGGGAAAAAAGTATATAATGCCTCTAAAGATATTGCCAATGTAGGCGGAAATGCAATAACCATTCTTGAAAACACACCAACAGTTAGAGTTGATGGGCAAGGAAACATTTTTATCAAAGGAAATAAGGCTCAAGTATTAGTAAATGGTAAGCCTTACGGCGGAATTAATGGTAATGCTGATGTTTTGGGTTTAATACCCGCCAGCTCAATAAGTAAGGTCGAAGTAATGAATCAATCGGCCAAATATGATGCACAAGGTGGTGGTGGAATAATCAATATTCTTTTAAAAAAGAGAATCAAAGAAGGCTATAATGGCACTATTGAAGTACATGCTGGAAAACCAGATAATGATGGAGTTTCAACATTTTTAAATTATAAAACCGATAAAATAAATATTTTTTCAACTGCAAGTATCAATCACAATGTTGTAAATAAAAACACAAATATTAAACAAATATTTTTAGATGAAAACCAAAATTCTATTGGAAGTTTTGAAGAAAAAAGAGAAGATTACAGGCAGAGAAATAGTATATTGTTTAATATTGGTAGTGATTTTTATTTAGATAAAAAAAACACAATTACAACCTCTTTACTTTACTCTAATACTAACAAAAATTACGACTCAAGATTGTTTTTAGATGATTTTCAACCTGTTGATCATTTAATCAAATCTTCATTTAGAGATGTTGATGACAATAGTGATGAGTCATATTTAGAAACTTATATAAATTACACTACCAAGTTTAATGATAATGGTCACCAGTTATCAGCAAATATTAATTATAATAAAAATAGTTCAAAAAATAATACTTTTATTTTTAACCATGAAACCTACCCCAATATCGATCTTTATAAACAAAAATACCATAAAGATGAATATGTAGATAATTACTTTTTACAAATAGATTATACACTACCTTTTAAAAATAATTCAAAATTAGAAGCTGGTATGAAATCAAATTTTAGAAATTATAGAAACGATTTTACAACAAGTCATTTAAATAAAATAACGAATGTATTTGAATTAATTCCAGAATTTACCAATGACATCGATTACGATGAAAATGTTTATGGTTATTATGCCACTTTTTCTAAAGAATATAAAAAAATTAATTACTCATTAGCTTTAAGAACAGAAATTACACTAACTAAAATATTTGAAGATATTAAGCAAGAAGAGTTTACTAATGAATATACCGATTTTTTCCCAACGATTGAATTAGGCTATAATTTTGAAAATAAAAGTGCACTATTAGCTTATTATTCAAGATATATAAACAGACCCTCTATTTCACAGTTAAACCCATTTAATTCTTTTACTGATGAAAGATTCATCTTGATTGGGAACCCTTTTTTGAATCCTTCCTACTCTAATTATTTCTTATTAGAATACTATATTGAATTCAAAAAAATCACATTAATCCCTTCCATTTATCATACAAATACTACAGATAATATTTTAGATATATTAGAAATAACAGGGAGCCAAACTAATGACGGTTTTGATATATACAGAGGAATTCCTATCAATAATGGCGTATTAAATCAAACTGGCGCTGAGCTTTTATTAACCTATTATCCCACCAATAAATTAAGGTTGAATGGTTCAATTACACCCTTTTATGCAAGTTTATCTAATACCAAAGAAAATCAATACGATTATGACGATTTTAGATGGTATGCGCAACTATCTGCAAATTATAAAGTTAATAATACTTTAAGATTTAAAATTGATTATGCCTATCAGTCTCCAATAAAAACTGCAATTACAGAGTTTGAAACCTATCAATATACTAATATAACTACAAGTAAAGATTTATTTAATAGCAAAGCTACACTTACATTTAAAGTACAAGATGTGTTTAATACAAGAAAAGGAATTTATAATTCTTTAGAAGCAAATACCATATCTAAACGAACAACTACTTTCGAAAGTAGGTATTTACTTTCATTATCTTATCGTTTCAATAAAGCTAGTAAACGAAATGCTCATAATAGAGCAAAAGAAGTTGATAAAAATATATTTGAAATTAAAGATAGAACCAAATAAAAAAGGTTGGTAAAAACCAACCTTTGTAAATTATATTTATGTTTTTTTAAGACTTCGCTGCTTTTTTAGCGGCCTTTTTCAATTTCCAATTTTCCATTAAATTACCAAATAACCAATAAGGAACTACGAAAGTTAATGTGAAAATTAATAACCAAAACCCCATTGTGAAAACAGCTAAAAAAACTAAAAATCCTAAAAATTGATTAATTTCCATGTAATTATATGCTTTATTAAATTTTGTTTACAAAAGTAACATATATTTTTAAAACTACAATAATTTCATTAGTTTTTTTATCTAAACTATTAACAAAGCTTTAACAGTATTCTTCTTAAACTAAAATAACTTGTACCAGTCTAAAAAAGAATAAAACTATCCATTTTTTATGAAATATTTTTTATCTATTATTTTATTATTTTCTATAATTTTCAACACTTTAGGACAACAAAAAAGAGAATATCAAAAAAATAATATAGAGAAATTTGAAGTTACGGGAACCATTATTGAAAAAAACAGTAATCAGCCTTTAGAGTTTGCAACTATAATTTTTAAACCCACAAAAGGAAAACGTATTTTAGGTGGTTTAACCGACACCAAAGGAAAGTTCAATATCGAGGTTCCTAAAGGAGAATACAATATAAATATTGAATTTTTATCTTTTAAAACCATCACTTTAAAAAATATTAAAATTGATCAAAATAAAAACCTTGGTAAAATCAATTTAGAAGAAGATGCCCAAGCATTAGATGAAGTAGAAATTATTGCCGAAAAAAGTACGGTTGAAATAAGGCTCGATAAAAAGATTTATAATGTTGGTAAAGATATGACCGTTAAAGGAGGTACTGCCAGCGATGTTTTAGATAATGTTCCTTCAGTAACGGTTGATGTAGATGGGGTTGTTAGCTTACGCGGAAATGAAAACGTAAAAATACTTATAAACGGTAAACCAAGTGGTTTGGTTGGCTTGAATGACACTGAGGCATTAAGACAATTTCCTGCAAATGCAATCAAAAAAGTTGAAGTAATCACCAGTCCATCAGCACGATATGAATCAGAAGGTACTGCTGGCATTTTAAATATTGTCCTCCGCCAAGGAAAAATGCAAGGGTTTAATGGATCGGCAACAATAAATGCTGGAATTCCTGAAAACTACGGATTTTCAACCAATTTAAATTACCGCTTAAAAAAAGTGAATTTTTTTACCAATATCGGTTACAGTAAAAGAGATTCTCCTGGTAATGCTTACTATTTTACCGAAAATTTAAACGACAACGCTTCTTATCCATTTTCTGAACAAAATATAGATTACACACGAATTAGAAAAAATTTGAATGCCAATTTTGGATTAGAATATTTTTTCAATAGCAAAACATCAATAACCACTAGCTTACTATTTAGAAATTCTGATAAAGAGAATGAGGTGTACAATCTTACCGATTCTTTTGATGAAAATAAAAATATTGAACAAACCGACCTTAGAGTAGAAAATGAAGATAGTAAAGATCTATTATCTCAATACAATATCAATTTTACTAAGGAATTTAAAAAGAGTGGACATAAATTAACTTTTGATGCGCAATATCAAGACAATAATAACGATGAATTTAGTCTTATAAGCAATGAACAAATTTTTCCAATAAATACTGTAAACCCTTCTGAGAAAATTGATTCAGATCAATCACAGCAAAGAATTTTATTTCAAGGAGATTATAATTTACCTATTGGAAAAGACCAACAACTGGAAGCTGGTTTTAGGTCAAATTTCATAAACCAAACAACCGATTATCAGTTTTTTAATGAAGATCAAAATAATCCAGGTCATTTTATATTGAATGAAAAACTTACCAATATTTTTGACTACAAAGAAAATATTCATGCAATTTACTCGCAATACGGAAATAAATTTGGAAATATTTCAGCTCTTTTTGGATTGAGAATGGAAGTAACCGATATAGAAATAAAAAGTAAAGGCAAAGACTTTTCTGATAATATTAAAAAAGATTATGCTGACTTTTTCCCAACCGTAAATTTAGCTTATGAATTCAGCGAAAGCGAAAATATTACCTTAGGCTATAATAGAAGAATTCGCAGACCAAGGTCTCGTTTTATCAACCCATTTCCTTCTCAATCGAGTAAAACCACATTTTTTCAAGGTAATCCTGATTTAGATCCTTCCATTTCAAATGGTATAGATATTGGCTATTACAAACGCTGGAGTAAAGTAACTTTTAACACTTCTATTTATTATAACCATGCTACCGATGTGTGGCAATTTATTACTGAGGATACAGGTGAAGAAACGGAAGATGGATTACAAATAATTAGAAGAACTCCTATAAATTTATCGACCAATGATCGTATTGGTTATGAATTTTCAATTAATTACACTCCTATTAAAAAATGGCGTTTTAGTACCAGTTTCAATTTATACAACTCAAAAACAGTTGGAGAATTTAATGGTATAGATTATGGAGCAGAAAATATTAGTTGGTTTGCTCGTTTTAGTTCAAAAATAGTTTTACCAGCCAAAATAGACTGGCAAACAACCATGATGTATCGCGGACCTTCAGAAAATTCACAAAGTAAACGAGATGGTATTTTTATAACTAATTTGGCTTTTAGTAAAGATATTTTAAAAGGTAACGGGACTATTTCGTTTAATGTTGATGATTTGTTCAATTCTCGCAAAAGAACCATGGAAACTTTTACAGATACATTTCATCAAACCAGTGAATTTCAATGGCGCGAACGTCAATTACGAGTTTCTTTCGCTTACCGATTTAAACAAAAGAAAAAACGAGAACGTCGAGGAGGTATGGATAATGAAGGTGGAGAAGAAAATTTTGGTGGTTAAGCAACAGCCTATTTAACAATACTTATTTAAGTAACAATTCTCACTAAAATAACCTAAAAAACTAAACTACAATTACACCTCTTTATTAGCTATTTTGTACATTTGTTATAGAAAAAACACAACAAAAATAAATAATTTAAGAGATGTCTTATAGAATAGAACACGACACCATAGGTGAAGTAAAAGTGCCTGCTGATAAATTTTGGGGGGCACAAACCGAAAGATCAAGAAATAATTTTAAAATTGGAGCAGAAGCTTCTATGCCAAAAGAAATCATAGAAGGCTTTGCTTACTTAAAAAAAGCTGCTGCATATACCAATTGTGAATTAGGTATACTTAACGAAGAAAAAAGAAATGCTATTGCACAAGTTTGTGATGAAATTTTAGAAGGTAAACTTTTTGATCAATTCCCTTTGGTAATTTGGCAAACAGGTTCGGGTACACAAAGTAATATGAACTGTAATGAAGTTATCGCAAACAAAGCGCATGTTAATAATGGAGGCTCTTTAGAAGGCAGTGATCGTTTCATTCACCCAAATGATGATGTAAATAAATCGCAATCATCAAATGATACTTTTCCTACAGGAATGCATATTGCGGTTTATAAAAAAATTATCGAAACAACCATCCCAGGTGTTCAAGCTTTACGTGATACTTTACAACAAAAATCAGAAGAATTTAGTGATGTTGTAAAAATTGGGAGAACCCATTTAATGGATGCAACTCCTTTAACTTTAGGTCAAGAATTCTCAGGTTATGTTTCTCAATTAAATCACGGTTTAAAAGCTTTAAATAATACTTTAAGCCATTTGTCTGAATTAGCCCTTGGCGGAACTGCGGTTGGCACCGGAATTAACACTCCGGTTGGTTACTCAGAATTGGTAGCAAAATACATTGCAGATTTTACCGAGTTGCCATTTATTACTGCCGATAACAAATTTGAAGCTCTAGCAGCACATGATGCTATTGTTGAAACTCATGGCGCTTTAAAACAGTTGGCAGTTTCTTTAATGAAAATTGCAAATGATATTCGATTATTAGCTTCAGGTCCTAGAAGTGGAATTGGTGAAATTACAATTCCAGCAAATGAACCTGGCTCATCAATTATGCCAGGAAAAGTAAATCCAACGCAAGCAGAAGCTTTGACTATGGTTTGTGCGCAAGTAATGGGTAATGATGTTGCTATTACTGTTGGCGGAATGAATGGCCATTATGAATTAAACGTATTTAAACCAGTAATGGCTTCAAATGCAATACAATCAGCACAATTAATTGGTGATGCTTGTCAATCTTTCAATATAAATTGTGCAGTTGGTATTGAGCCAAATCATGATAGAATTAAACAACTGGTTGACAATTCGTTAATGTTAGTTACTGCATTGAACACTAAAATAGGTTACGAAAAAGCAGCAAAAATTGCTAAAACGGCTCATAAAAACGGAACAACCTTAAAAGAAGAATCTGTTAATTTAGGCTTTGTAACTGCAAGTGAATTTGATGCTTGGGTAAAACCAGAAGATATGGTTGGTAGCTTAAAATAGTTTTTACAAAATTCTCCTACAAGGTTTTAAAAACCTTGTAGGTATAAAATTAAAAATAGTTCTAAATGAGTTTAAAGAAGTATAAATTTCTTTAAACTCATTTCTTTTTTTTACTTTTACTTCAATATTTCCAATTCCTTTTTTTTATGAAGACTATCAAACAAATTACCAATTATATTGAAGAACTCGCTCCACTTTCTTATGCCGAAGGTTTTGATAATGTAGGTTTATTGGTTGGTAATTACCATACCCAAGTAACTGGTATATTGGTCACCTTAGACACCTTAGAGCAAACTATTGATGAAGCAATTACTAAAAAATGTAACTTGATAATAAGTTTTCACCCTATTATTTTTAGTGGTTTAAAAAAACTAAACGGGTCTAATTATGTTGAACGTGCTGTTATTAAAGCCATTAAAAACGATATCGCAATCTATGCTATGCATACGGCTTTAGATAATTCATTTAAAGGTGTTTCTGCCAAAATGTGTGAAGTTATTGGGTTAAAAAATACAAAAGTGCTCATTCCTCAAAAAGGAAACCTTAAAAAACTAACTACTTATGTGCCACATAAAAATGCGGAAGAGTTACGAAATGTTCTTTTTACTATTGGTGCAGGAAATATTGGTAATTACGATCAATGTAGTTTTAATGTTGATGGCGAAGGCACTTATCGTGGAAACGAAAATGCCAATCCAACTGTAGGCGAAAAAAACACCACACATCATGAACCTGAGACCTGTATTAGTGTGATTTTTGAAAAACATATAGAACAAAAGTTAATAAAAACACTTTTTAAAAACCACCCCTATGAAGAGATTGCATATGAAATTATTTCGTTAGATAATATTCATCAAAATATAGGTATGGGTATGGTTGGTGAATTAGAAGATGAAATGGATATAAAATCTTTTTTCAACTTACTAAAAAATAAATTTAATTTAAAAGCTCTAAGGCATTCCGCTTTAAGCGATAAAAAAATAAAACGGGTTGCAGTTTTAGGAGGTTCGGGAAGTTTTGCTATTGGTCATGCTAAAAAAGCTGGAGCTGACATTTTCATTACAGCCGACCTAAAATACCATGACTTCTATAGAGCTGAAAATCAAATAGTTTTAACAGATATTGGACATTATGAAAGCGAACAGTTCACAAAAAATCTTTTAGTAGATTATCTTACAAAAAAAATCACTAATTTTGCAATCATTTTATCAGAAAATAATACAAATCCTATCAACTATATTTAGAGATGGCAAAAAAGAAAGAGGTTACCGTTGAAGACAAATTAAGAGCTTTATATGACTTGCAATTGATCGATTCAAGAATTGATGAAAATTT
>Ga0209633_10003610_pt1 | contig 14227 bp, 15 predicted proteins | sample Cruoilmetagenom1_FD_187290 | JGI IMG/M metagenome (GOLD analysis project Ga0209633, IMG submission 187290) | Oil polluted marine microbial communities from Coal Oil Point, Santa Barbara, California, USA - Sample 1 (SPAdes) (version 2) | ecosystem: Environmental > Aquatic > Marine > Oil seeps ... | reverse complement strand
TGCATGAACTTATTAAAAACAGAACCCTCAAAACTGAGTATTAAGCAGAAGCGGCTTAATACCGCATGGAATGATGACTTCCGCCAGAAAGTTCTATTTGGAGAATTTTAATGCGTTAGCCCTGGGGGGTGCCATGCTTCGACAAGCTCAGCACAAGTGAGGGTGTGACTTCAAAGATTTATCCAGTCTTTTGGCTTTAGAAAATGATTATAGAGTCGTGCCTCATCAGTATCTTCCTCAGGCTGCCAGTTATATTTCCATCGAACTAATGGTGGCATAGACATTAGAATTGATTCTGTGCGCCCGCCTGATTGTAAGCCAAATAGCGTTCCACGGTCATAAACTAAATTATATTCTACATAACGTCCGCGCCTGTAGAGTTGAAATTCTCTTTGTTCACCATTGTATTTTTTTGATTTTCGACGTGAAATAATAGGGAGGTAGGCATTTATATAACTATCTCCTACACTCTTCATAAACTCAAAGGATTTATCAAAGCCCCATTCATTTAAATCATCAAAAAATAAGCCACCAATACCGCGCTGCTCATTACGATGCTTTAGATAAAAATAATCATCGCACCATTTTTTATATTTATCATATACCTCATCGCCAAATGGCAAACAGGCCGCTTGCGCAGTCTTATGCCATTCAATGCAATCTTCATCATATCCGTAATATGGTGTTAGATCATAACCACCACCGAACCACCAAACTGGATCCTCGCCTTCTTTTTCTGCAATAAAAAATCTCACATTTGCATGTGACGTCGGAACAAAAGGGTTATCTGGATGAATAACCAGGGACACGCCCAGTGCTTGAAAGGTCCTACCCGCTAATTCTGGTCTATGAGCTGTCGCAGATGCCGGCATTTTCTTTCCAAAAACATGAGAAAAGTTAACACCCCCTTGCTCTATCACAAAACCATTAACCAGAAGGCGAGTACGCCCACCTCCGGTCATCTCTGGCTTTTTAGGGTCTGGAGTACGCTGCCAGGAATCTTCAATAAACTCAGCGCCACCATCTTCTTTTGCGAGTTGATTACAAATATCATCCTGCAAGTTAAGAAGGTAGGTTTTTACTGCCTGAATATCCGGTGCTGACATATTTGTTCCTTTATTTGATTCGTTTGCTAGAATCTATATTAATGACAGGATTTTTACAATTATTCAGGAATAAATTTTATTAAATGAAAGGAGTATTTGTAACAGGAACGGATACTGACGTAGGCAAGACCTGGGTTGGTAAACACCTAATTCAGGCGCTGCTAAGGCATAAGTTGGATGTAGTCCCAAGAAAGCCGGTTGAATCTGGCTGGGCAGATGATGTTCAACAAACAGATACTTGGAATTTAGCAAATGCTGCCAAAATGTTGAATAAGCTTGAAGAAATTTGCCCGAATCGCTTTAATGCCCCTGTTTCCCCCGATCAAGCGGCGCACTTGCAGGGCGTGACATTAAGCATTTTCGAGCTTAAGCAACTTTGCTTAAATAATGTTGATCAAAAACAGTTTCTTTTTGTTGAAGGTGCGGGTGGTTTTTACTCACCAATATGCTCTAATGGTTTGAATGCTGATTTAGCAGTTGCTTTAGGTTTACCTGTGTTATTGGTGGTAGATAACCGTTTAGGGTGTATCAATCACACATTGCTGACTATAGAAGCAATTAAAAAGAATAACTTAAACCTGGTTGCGCTTGTATTGAATAATACAAATTCCAGTTGTGACAATAATGAAATGAGCAATCTAGAAGCGCTAAAAAAGCATTCAAACAAGCCCATATTTACATTAGATCATGAACAGGATTCAATCAGCGATTGTGACAAGTTGTGTTCACTTCTTATCTGATTACATTTTGAAATGTCTCTACTTAATATTTTAACTCCTCTTTATTTATTAATCACTTTAGGATTTATTCTAAATAAATATCGATTCCCTAATAAAGAGTTTTGGCCGGGTATTGAGCGCATGACTTACTATATTTTATTTCCAACTTTAATTTTTGTTGCTTTAGTAAAAGTCCCTGTTGATTTATCTTTGCTTGGTAAAATATTGATTGTCATTTTAATTCCCGCAATAGTCTCAGGTTTGCTCCAGTGGTTAGGATTTGTTTCACCCAATTTAGACAAAACCACCTTTTCATCTATGTTTCAAGGTGCAGTCAGAAACAATACCCCAGTAGCATTGGTTATTGGTGCATGGTTAGTCCCAGATAAAGGTCTGGCAATTATGGCAGTTATCATTCTAGTAATGCTTCCATACAATAATATCTCTTCCATATTGATATTGTTGAGGTACGGAAAACCAATAGATAATAACTTATTTGCGTGGTGGCACGGTGTTGCTAAAAACCCTTTTATCATAGCGTGTGCACTAGGTTTAAGTTTTAATTTACTAGAGATAAAGTTGCCCGCACCACTTATTGATACCGCCGACTTCCTTGGTCGTAGTGCACTACCTTTTGCATTACTGGCAGTGGGGGCTGGTTTAAAGTTTAATTCTATTTTTGAAAATAAAATTGCAATTCTGCTTTCTAGTACAGCAAAGCTAATTGTGTTTCCATTGATGTGCTGGGGGCTTTGTGTTTTATTAAACGTTGAAGCAGACTTTGCAAAGATTGCAATAATTTTTAGTGCGGTGCCAACTGCAATATCATCTTATATACTAGCGAGACAAATGGGAGGAGATGCTGAAGGAATGGCGCAAATCATTAGTTTTCAAATTTTACTGGCTGCTTTTACGCTACCTGTTTTTCTTTTAATTACTCAACAGTATTAATCAGAAACTTCCAATCATTATTTCTTTTTTGATTTACGCCGTTTTTTTCCTCTCTTCTTTTTGATATTGGCGAAATCTAAAGAACTTCTAGTAGTGACTTGCGATAAAATTTTAATAATTCCCATATGTCGTAAGTGACGGGCGAGCCCCAATGCAGTTTGACCGTCTGAATTTCTAACATTGGGATCAACTCCCAGCTGTACATAATATTGAACTATCTGCCAATGACCATATCTTGCGGCAACGTGGAGAGGTGTCCAGTTTTTATCTGTTCTCTTTCCAGGATTTAGGCCTAACTTAACTAATACTTTAGCAACGTCAGTCAATCCTTTTGCGCTTGCAACATGAAGCAGTGTTACGCCGCGCGCTCCTTTTTCTTTGACATTAGCACCATGATCAACAAGTTCTAGTACCATAGAAGCCCAACCTCTGCTAACGGCAATACCAAGAGGTGTTTCACCTTCAAAGTTTTTATACGTCGGTTTTACACCTTTTTTTAATAAATATTTGGCCCTGGGAATTTTACCAGCCTTTAAAGCTAAAAACAGTTCTTGCTCAAGAACTGGATCTGATAAATATACCCTCTTTGCTGGAGGTTTTTGAGACTTGTTTTTCTTATTAGTTTGTTTTGCTGATGATTCTTTAACAGTGTTTTTACGGCCGCTCATTTTATTAGTTGCCGAACTTAACATTAATAAAACATCATTTGAAAGTGGTTTGCCGCTAGCATCTAGTAATACATTTTGTTGTTTTGCCTGGGCAACAGAGCTCTCACTAAATATAGCTAATAAAATAAGTAAACAATAAGGTCTAAAATATGATGACAGACATTGCATCTCTATGTCCTTCCCTGACTCTAGTATAATTTTTAAGCTATTCTATCAGAATCTAGAAAGATATTTATCAAAGCTTATGCTTATAAACACTATTTTTTAGAATCATTAATTCTTTGAAAGAGAGATCAAATGGATAAAAACAGCTTAATTTTTTCTCGCCATGCTCTCTTGCAATGGTCTCATAGCAAATTAGTAACTTCGAAACACACCAATCATAACACCTTGAATCGCTACCTGGTCAGCCGGATAAAACATAGATTGCATCTGGCTATTTGCTGGTCGTAGTTCAACTACACCTGTATCTTTAGGGTGAAAGTATTTTAGAGTCGCCTCATAATTATCTACCAGTGCAACGATGATATTACCCTCTCGTGCAACATTCTGTTTTTGTATTACCACATAATCTTCATCCCAGATTCCAGCCTCAATCATGGAATCACCAGTAACTTTTAAAACATAACGGTTTGAGCCACAAAAGAGCTTAGCTAAATTAATATTCTGCTGATCAGGTATTGCTTCAATCGGACAGCCTGCTGCTATACGGCCCATATAGGGCAAACTACCTTCTTCTTCAAATGCTTCTGAAAGTTGATAAGCTGCTTTACCTTCAGCTTCCTGTAGATAATTATTATTAATTAATGTTCGTATATGCTTGTGAATGGTACTTCGACCTATGCCAATTTCTTGACCAACCTCTTCCAGCGTTGGAAGGTAGCCCATCTTCTGCGCCAAATGTTGAATGGTTTGCAATACCAATGATTGTTTTGATGTTAACATGCTGTTCTCCCAATGTTCCCTATATCGCATTTATAGCGAACAAAAAAGATACTTGCAAGGGATTTTTATTATAACTTCGCTAATTCTTCACTGTTAAGTGTTATCTATACGTTATCATAGAAAAATACAATAATAACATAAATACACAATATGATTAATTTTAGATGCTCATATAATAATCGCTAAATAATTGATTAATATTCAATAAGGCTCATTAATTCTGATTCTATTGTCATTATTTTTTATAGTTAACACTTGAGATAAGTGAGCCGTTAATATAATAAGACTTAACAATATAGTTATTTTGTAATAGTATAGTTTTACGGGTGTCTTCTAGGGTATTCGTAAAGTGAATGGGTATTTCCCTTGAGCCTAATTACAATATTCGGGAGTTGAATAAAAGTTTTGTGAGCATGACTGCTACGGCGGTAAGCCTAATAAATTTTTGTAGACCCCCACTTGAGCCTTCTGGTTCAAGGTCGATATTCACTTTACGGTACTTTGGTTGGCACCCTTTTTTGTTTGCACTTTTTTATTCTCCCGCAAATCCTCTTTCTTTGCTCTCGACCTAAAACAAACACGCTTTTGGTATTTTCTGTGCACCGGTTCGTGGGTCAATCTCGTTTGCCCAACGAATAACCGGAGCATTACTACCAAATGGCTCATCGTATTCTATCCAGTAGAGTTCTTTTTGTACTTTTTGCTCGGTATACTTTGCATCATGGCCGAGAAATCTTACATATTCCGAGTGACGACGAGCCTTATCAAGATTGTTAAAAGAGCCTAAAGAGATTGCATTCTTATATGGCCCAGAATCAATAATTTTATATTTTTTGATTTCATGCTTGCTAATATTTTTGATAACTTTCTCGGCATCTTCCCTTGTTGGGAATGGTTGCAAATACACCAGGAAGTTTAAAGTTTGCATTGTTTTCTGTTTGTTGACTTCCACTGCAAGACCAAAATCATTAATTTTTTGTGCAATGGCGCGCGCAGTTTTCTCACTATTCAAGGGTCCAAATGTGTAACAACTACTTTGGCGGTTAGAATTTTCACTCTGATAAGCATCACTACTCTTTGCAGGTAAAAGTACTAAACCAGGAATTCCATCAAGTAGCTTTGAAGGCGCAGAATAACCCACTTTACCAATCGTTGATGCCCAGAAAAAATAGAATAAATTTGCTACCAGTAAAATTATTATTAAATATCGAATCATATGATTTATTATAACTTATTGCGTAGGCACTAAAAAGCCGTTGTGAATGACCTTTAAACCCTGCATTAGCAAATCATCCTGAAGCTGGTAGTCTAATCCTAAATGGGGTATTAATTTGTTGGCATTGCCACCACATATAATTTTATTTATGCCTACTTTCTGCTTGTACTCATTAACAAGCATTTCTTTTTCCATTTTGAGGCATATGCCATCAATTGCTCCAGCCAATCCAATTAAGCTTCCACTGGCAATCGCCTGCGTAGTCTCTTTGCAAAAACAATCCGGCTTAAAATCTTGATAAGCCTTATTCCATAAAGGAAGCAACTTGGTATTCTTCAATAAACTATCCGTGCACAAATTTAGTCCCGGCATAATTACACCACCTAAATGCTCACCATCTTTATTGACGGCATCAACGGTAGTTGCCGTTCCGGAATCAATAACAATAAACGCCTTATTTTCTGAATTAGATACTTTTAATAAATCATAAGCTGCGATCATTCCAACTAAACGATCGGCTCCTAATTTATGAGCTTGCAAGTATGCATTTTTTATTCCTGCAAGTTCTTGCTTAGATTCGATATTGTTAAAATCAATACTATTATCTGCAGCAAGTCCCTTTGTTTTGCTAACGAAGTCTCGTCCCAGTACTGTAACCATCAACAAGCTATTACAATCCCCCTGGTGGGCTTTTAACACTTCTTTAATAACTTGAACAGGGGTTCTATCAGCATATCCAATACTGGTCTGCTTCAACAGCATATCCCCATCTAACATGGCCCACTTTAAACTGGAATTGCCCGCATCTATCAAAAGTGTCTTCATGTTTTTTCAAGCCAGTTTTTACGAAGTTTTATATCTGCCGATGAAAAGTAATCTAGTACGCCATTATCTTTAACAATACCCAAACGTCCAAATTCATCAAGACCATTTACAACACCAGAAACGGTTTCACCCTGATGATCAAAACTTACCGCTTTATCCTGTAAAATATCCCAACTTTTCCAGATCGCTATAAAATCATCAAAGTGTTGCGCTGTGAAGGTATCTAACTGCTGGGTAAGTCGCAGAATTAAGCATGAAATAAGCTGTTCTCGTGAAATTTTATCGGCATTCATTATTTCATCAAGACTAACTATATCTTGCCCAATTCTTTCTTTTGTAGTTTCAGATAAACTGATATTCAAACCAATTCCAATCACCAGTTTTTCTGATTGATTACTGGTTTCAATCAGTATCCCGCCTAATTTTCTTTGCCCCCAAAAAATATCATTGGGCCACTTTAATCCATGCCTGTTAACACCGATATCACTTAAAGCTTCTGCCGTTGCAATGCCTGCTACCAGACCTATTAGTGATCTCTTTTCCAGGCTGGCATCAAGACAGCAACACATTGAAAAGTAGATATTTCCAGAGTCTTGCGACTCCCAAATATTTCCTCTCCTTCCGCGTCCAGCTGTTTGTGATTCGCTAATACAAATATCACCACAGTCACCATTTGCAATTAACCAGCTATTGGTAGAGTCAATGCTCTCAAAATAGTTAATATTGGAGATAGTGGTGACACCTCTGTATATTTTTTCAATATTTAAAGGCTTAATTTAATGCTCCTTGCTTAACAAATTTTGCAGCAATAATAGCACCAAGAAAGGCAATAAGCGCCGATGCCAGAAAAGTCCAGGTTGAGCCCATTGTCTCCCAAGTATATCCACTGAGCAAATGCCCGAGCGTTCCGCCAAGACCAAAACTCATGCCAGCATAGAGGGCTTGACCACGCCCCTGCAAGCGACCGGGAAATAATTCATGGGTAAGATAAATAGCAGTAGCGTGAAATAATCCAAAACTGGCGGCATGAAATAATTGAGCAAGCAACAGTAAAAATAGATTATCAACCCATAAAGCCAGCATCACCCAACGAACCGAGGTAATAAGTAGTGCAAGAAAAAATAGCTGGCAGACACAAAATCGGTTTAATAAACGATGCATTACAATGAATAATACAACTTCAGAAAATACTCCCAGCGCCCATAACCAACCTGCCATATTTCTTGAATAGTGATGTTCTTCAAGATAAATAGTAAAGAAAGTATAATAAGCACCATGGCTAAGCGCCTGCAGAGCACAGGCAAACAATAGAGCAATTACAATAGGTCTTTTTAAGGTGGCAATGATGGCAGTTGTTTTGCTGCTACTCACTACCACTTGTTTATCCTTAATCAGGAACGTGGTTAAAACATTAACAAATAATAATGCCAATATAAAATAGGGTAGACGTGAAATATTTTCATCCTTGATTAGGGTAGGAAGCCCCACAACCATGACAATAAAACCAACCGAGCCCCATAATCTGACAAGGCTATAACGATTAGTATCGTCGCCAAGATAACTAAATGTAAGTGCCTCAAATAGCGGCAAACTTGTATTCCAGAAAAAACCAAAAGCCGCCATCACCACTACAAACCAGTTGAAGCTTTGATAGGGAATGACCCCAGCAAAAACTATAAAGGAGAATATCAATGACAACTGAATGATTATTAGACGTTTGGTAAGGTGATCCGATAACCACGCTAAAAGATAGGGGGCAATAATCTTACTCCCCATAACAATAGCCATTAACCCACCAGTTTGTACTGCTGAGAAACCTAGTGATTTTAAATAAAGCGTCCAATAAGGAACGAATGCTCCCAATGTCGCAAAAAAGAAAAAATAAAAAGATGATAATTTTAATTGCTTAGTGTTTTTTATCATTGTGCGGCATCTTATTAGATTACTTTTACTTGAGTAAGATCATTATTATATGGTTTTACCGCAAAAACTTTCACACTTCATTGAGGTTTTGAAAGTATCCTGGGACGAAAGCAGAATATGGGCAATTTTAACTATTTTTATGAGTGCCACGAATACTTTCACAACCTCATTGGCACCCCCCCTGGTTTTTGGCATCAGCGCCTCTATCAATGAAGTTATCCGCCACAGATGAATACAAGCTACTCCATACGTGACTTATTGGGCGTTGTAATTAAAAATTCTGCCAGCTTCTTATTACCTGCAACGCTGTAATGACCATCACTTGGAAAGAAGTAATCTTTGGTGTTGTCCTTGAAAAGATCACTTAACATTATCATTTTCTTATTACTAATTGCCTGTAGTTTATCTCCCAAGTCTTGAGATTTCTCATGGCTTATTTCTGGTGCGGAAAAAATTACATATAGCTGATAATCAAAAGCAAACTCTTTGCTTAAGCAGTCTAAACGAAGTAATTCTGATTGCGTGATCTGTAGTGCCTTAGTTAATTCTTGTTGTGCTTTTTCAGGGTCATTTCTAAAGATGGGTAAAACCTTATAGTAAGCAATACGTAACAAATTAGATTGCTTCAAACCAAAACCAATAATTTTTTTAGTGATGCTTTTTTGTTCGTTATTTACAGAATCAATATTTAACTCTACAGGTTCATAAGATTGACCATTTGATCGTTTTTCGTGAGCATCAAGATTGTCGCTAAAGTCATTCCCAGTAAAGAAAAAGAAGTGCACTTTTTTCGGGCGCCATTGTTTATTTTTTATAAAATGTTCAAGCCTGTCCACTTCATAAAGTGTGCTAGAACCAGGAACTGCCAAGTTGGCACAATTCAGATTTTTTTCTTTACAATAGATTGCCGCAAAAGCCTGATCATCATCAACACCTTGTGAATAGGTAAATGAGTCACCCAGAAATATCACATCAGGATTGCCTTTAGCTGCAGGCGCTCGATAACCATCACGTGTGATGGTAGTTACTGCATCATAATCTGGAGTGACAATACGGAAACGGTTATTCGCTTGAATATAGCTAATCTTCTGCTTGTTACCCTGCATATCTACAATGCTAGGACCCGGGGAAATCGGGCTGACATAACGACTGGCAACCTCACTTATTGCAAATACAATAGTGAGGCTGATTGCAAGTAGTAGTAAATTTCCAATTAAGCTTTTCATCTTTTATTTTAAAATAATGTATAGATGAAAGGAGCGACTGCAGAACCCTGCGCCAATACGAGTAACGCACCAAGCATTACCATAATTAGAATTATGGGCGCTAACCAAAACTTCTTGCGTTCTTTCATAAATGACCAAAGGTCTTTGAGTAAATCTAACATATTTTATCCTGGTCTAATCCGTTGTTATTTATATCTTTAGTGGTGGTAGAAATTCCTAAAATGGCTTTTCCAAATGATTTTTATCTCTGACTTTTACAAGTTTTCTATAAGTATCAGCATCTTTATCGAACTTACGATTCATGCTGTCTTTGCCAAAAACTTTTAGTATTAAGCCGATAGGGAAGATCAGCAGGTAAAACATCAGTGCTAATATGATTCGGCTATTGATCCAACCCATGATATTTCCAAACTTAAGCCAGATTATATTAATAGGCCTTAAAATTTCAGGCATAGCCACAGCTAGCAACCAAAAAATCGCCGTTCCAATAAATGGCCAAATTGGCCAGTTTTCACTAGTTTTATCCATTAACCACGGCAACAACAAGCCAAACATCAGGGCAAACATTGCACCCATGATAAAACCAAATTTTCGAAGGTCAGTTGTCGTTACTTCTGTTGTATTTGTCATTTTATTTTCTAATCCAGAGCAAACTCATTTCGCCAGTCACTTTCTTCTTTCCACTCTGGCTGAGTGGTTTTATTAATTAAAATATTTTCCATTACGAGGTAGTCCATTTCTGTTCGCATAAAACAACGATAGGCATCCTCAGGGGTATTTACAATGGGCTCACCGCGAACATTAAAGGAGGTATTAACGAGTACCGGACATTCTGTTCTTTTCTCAAATTCATCCAGTAAATGGTAAAAGCGTGGATTTGTTTCAGGGTGAACGGTTTGCACCCTTGCTGAGTAATCAACATGTGTTACGGCCGGAATCTGCGAGCGAGGTATATTTAATTTATCAATACCAAATAATTTATCTTGCTCATCTGTCATTTGACTGCGCTTATTTTTATTTACCGGAGCTACAATCAACATATAAGGGCTGGGGCCTTTGTGATCAAACCATTCTGATACTTTATCGAATTTCACGACAGGGGCAAAGGGTCTGAAGGATTCACGATATTTAATCTTAAGATTCATTACCGTTTGCATTTTTGTGCTGCGCGCATCACCAATAATAGAACGAGCACCTAAGGAACGAGGGCCGAACTCCATACGCCCCTGAAACCACCCAACGACTTGTTCGCCTTCCATCACTTCTGCCAGTTTTGGCATTAGTGCATTATCTTCAAGCTCTGTATATTCAGCACCAACTTTATCCAGGTAGGTTCTTATCTGTTGGTTACTAAATTTGGGACCAAGGTATGAGCCTTTAGTGGCATCTGGTCTTTGTAGCGTGCGTGGCTTTTCCATATATTCATGATAAACAGACAGTGCGGCACCTACTGCTCCACCGGCATCACCAGCCGCTGGCTGAATCCAGATTTCTTTGAATGGTCCTTCACGAAGTAAGCGTCCATTTGAAACACAGTTTAGGGCTACGCCTCCCGCTAGACATAAATAATCCATACCCGTTTCTTTGTGAACAGAGCGCCCAAGTCGCAATACGATTTCCTCAGTTACCCATTGGATAGAACGTGCAATATCCATTTCTTTTTGAGTTAACTCACTTTCAGGTTGACGTGCAGGTGCCCCAAATAAATCTGCAAACTTTTTATTGGTCATGGTAAGACCAGTCGCATAATTGAAGTACTTCATGTTAAGGCGAAAAGTACCGTCTTCTTTTAAATCCAGTAAGTTATTAAGTATAAGGTCGACATATTTTGGCTCGCCGTAAGGAGCAAGCCCCATTAATTTGTACTCACCTGAATTCACCCGAAAGCCAGTATAGTAAGTAAATGCGGAATAAAGCAGCCCCAGCGAATGTGGAAAATCAATCTCCCATTGAGGTGTTAATTTGTTGCCGTCACCCAGCCACATTGAAGTAGTCGCCCACTCACCAACGCCATCAAGACACATAACTGCAGCTTTTTCATAAGGAGAAGGGAAAAAAGCAGATGCTGCGTGTGATTGATGATGCTCAGTAAAGAGTAAGCTCGGTAACTCTTTTTCAGTAGTGTCGAAAACTGCCGATAATTCTCTTTTTAGAGTTTTCTTTAAAAAAAGTTTATCTTTAAGCCAAATAGGTATCGCAACCAGAAAAGATCTAAAACCATTCGGCGTGTAAGATAAGTAAGTTTCAAGTAAGCGTTCAAACTTTAAGAGGGGCTTGTCGTAAAAGACAACATGGTCAATATCGGAATGATTTATGCCAGCTTCTTGCAAGCAATATTTGACTGCATTTGCTGGGAAAGCCGGGTCATGTTTTTTACGTGTAAAACGCTCTTCTTGCGCTGCGGCAACAACCTCACCATCGCAAACTAATGCAGCAGCACTGTCGTGATAATAAGCGGCAAGTCCTAAAATGTACTTTTTCTTCATATTTTTATTATTACTTCATTGAAACACTGATTTCTCAATGAGTATTAGTAAGTTCTGTATCTGGAGTATATTTCCTTTTGTATAATAATTAACCAAACTAGTGATTAATGGTTTAGTTAAAAAGATAGAGCGTTATTGTTCGCTAAAATCTAGGAATAGATAAAAAAAAGCATGTTGAACTCACTACTATATATAAGCGATCTTTGTACAAAAGGTCCTTATAAAAGCCAGTCCTGATTAATTTCATCCGCCTTTAGAGGCTTAACCTTTAATTCACGGTCATCTTCGCCTGGAATACTGATATTCACAGTCACTTCATCTGCATCCCTGCCCTGGCTATAGCGAGCTGTTATTGCGGCTGCTTGATAAATATTCTCAGCTGATAAATCTGCACCGTCCAAAATACTCAATGGTCCATTGTGACTCTTTGTTTTTATTGATATGAATTGATTTTTATAACCTTGTAGAAAACGTGTTTCACCTTCTTCGCGCGGTATAATCATTTTGAAATTTTCTTGAGGGCGCAAATGACGGCCTATTTTTAATAGCATAATATCATCAAGCTCGTAAGTTCTTCCTTCACCACGATGCCCTAGCAAATCTTTCATCTTGCCGGAATAATTTGGATCAGTTAGAAAACAGCAACCACCTGCTGGTTGAGCATAATCATCTAGCCCCCACTTTTCTGCCAGCGCTATTTGCGGCTTTCGATTACGCCCGGAGAAATCAAATAGTTTTTGTCTGTCTACCCAGCCTTCGCGTTCGGGTAATGTTTCAGGCAGATTTTTGGCACATAATGGGCGTAATAAAAGATCATCGGCTCCAGACTCATTGGCAATAATCGGCATGGTTTCACGGCGCTGTGACATCGGTCTTTGCCCGATTACTTCACCTGTTACGATAAAATCAAAGTCGTGTTCTTCAATCCATTGATGTGCCTTCTTAACCATAAAGATTTTACAATCAAGGCAAGGGTTAAGATTCGCTCCATAACCATGTTTAGGATTTAGCACCACATCTTTATATTCATCGACTATATCGACAATATGTAATTTGATACCAAGTTGTTCGGCAACCCATAATGAATTATTGCGCTTCGGTTTAGTTGCTTTCTTTTTCCTAATGGCATGAGTGTGACCTTCCACACAAAAACCGGTGAAGAAGTTAATTCCTTCAACTTCGATGCCTTGCTCAAGCAGCGCTTTAGTCGCCAATAAAGAATCAAGTCCACCGGATATTAAGGATACAGCTTTACGTTTTTGAGTCATGGAAAGTATTAATAAATAAAAAATGATATATTAAAACACACCCACCCTAATTTATATATTATGAATAATAATCACCAAATTAAATTTATTGTATTGCTATTTGCAATGTCACTTTTATTTACAACTCCATTAGTTGCAAAAGAAAGTATGACAAAGTTTAAAATAAACTGGCCTATTGGCTGGAACGTTTCTGAGAAGAAAAAGGAAAACAGGAATCTGAAGACAAGCTATATCGTCTTAGCGTTAAAAACATTAAACAATAAACCTGAGGCATTCCTAACCATTCATGAAATGCCACGTAATGATGGTGAAAAGGCAAATCTGGAATACGAATTTGAGGTAATGATTAAGACCATTACAAAGCTGGCCAGAAAAAACAAATCAAACCTCGAAATAATCAAAAAAGAGGCATTTAAATTCAAAAGTCACCCTGCATTTAAGGCAGCCATGACAATGGAAATAAATGGCAGTAAAATCACCCAAGAGATAACAATGGCTCTGACAAATAAATATATGTATGCCATTACCAGTGCTCATCTTAACGAAATAAAAACAGAGAATAGCAAAGCGATAGAAAAAGCACTTGATACTTTAGAGCTCTTTTAAGGGACCTCTGAACAAGTCCCATAAAATTCTGCTGGCTTAGAAGGCATCAGATCCTAGGCATAATTTTTTAGACTGGTCGCTCCCTTCAAAAAAATTATAACAACGGAGGTGATGCCTTCTAAGCCAGCCCTGTCGGGGCTTAGCCAAATTCCCAGCCTCGGCGTTATGCTCGCTTACAAGGCAATAAGCATTCTAAGCTCTCATGCCTTGATACTGAAAATTTGGCGTTGCCAGAATTTATGGGACTTGATCAGAGGTCCCTTAAGGAATCTCTGAATAACCTAGGTG
>Ga0209633_10003609_pt1 | contig 14228 bp, 9 predicted proteins | sample Cruoilmetagenom1_FD_187290 | JGI IMG/M metagenome (GOLD analysis project Ga0209633, IMG submission 187290) | Oil polluted marine microbial communities from Coal Oil Point, Santa Barbara, California, USA - Sample 1 (SPAdes) (version 2) | ecosystem: Environmental > Aquatic > Marine > Oil seeps ... | reverse complement strand
GCGCCCAAAATGGGACCGAACAGCGTGCCGACGCCGCCGACGATCGGGGCCAGGGTAAGCTCGATCGAGCGCTCGATGCCGAAGGTCGATTCCGGAAACAGGTTGTTGTTGTAAAAGGCGTAGAAACCCCCGCCGATGCCCGCGAGCGCGGAGGAGATCATCACCGCGAACATCTTGTAACGGAACACGTTGATCCCCAGCGCCTCGGCGGCCTCATGGTCGTCGCGGATCGCCTGCCAGTAATAGCCGAGCTTGCTTTTGAGCAGCACCCGGCAGAGCGCGAGGGTGCCGACGGCCAGGCCCAGAATGACATAGAAGAACATGATCGGATGGCCGCGAAGCCGGATCAGGTCAATGCCCTGGCGGTCGGCTTGGCTGACCGGCAGAAACATGCCCTCGGTGCCGCCCAGGAAGCTTGCATGGTCGGCCATGATGCGGGTGAACTCCGCAAAGGCGATCGTGAGCAGCGCGAAATAAACCCCGCCGACCGAGAACCGGAAACCCAGATAGCCGATCACGCTGCCCACCAGCACTGCGATGGCGATCGCCGGAAAGACGCCTACCACTGGCGGAATGCCGAGTTTGGAGAAGAGATACCCCGCAGTGTAGGAGCCGATGCCGACGAAGAGCGCATGGCCGATCGAAAGCAGCCCCGCAAAGCCGAGCATCAGGTTCCAGGACTGCCCGAGCAGCGCCGTATAGAGCACCAACGTAGCGATGGTGATGATGTAGGACGACGCCCAAAGCGGGGTGGAAACCAGGACGGCGAGCACGACGTAGAGCCCGATAAGGCCTCTCAGCGTCAGCACGTCGGTTGGCCAAATCAGGCCGAGAGCGCCTTTGCGCAATCCCCCCGGCACCCGGCCCGCGGCGTTGTCCATGCTCAATGCCGCGCCCTTCCGAGCAATCCCTGCGGCCGCAGCAACAGGACGAAGATCAACAGCGCGAAGCTGAACGCCGTCTTGTAGGAAGGCTCCCATAGCGCCGCCAGGTCTTCGGACAGCCCAATAAGGATGCCGCCGAGGAGCGCGCCGGGCAGGCTGCCCAGGCCGCCGATGATCACGATGACGAATGCGAGCAGCGTATAGCTGGGCGCAAGATAGGGGCGCAGCTCGATCAGCGGCAGGATGATGCAGCCGGCCGCCCCCAGGGAGGCCGCGCCGATGCCGAAGGTGAGCGCATACAAACGGTCGACATTGAGCCCCACGACCTTCGCGCCGAGGCGGTTGTCGGCGCAGGCGCGGATCGCCTTGCCGGTCGCGGTGTACTTGAAGAAGGCAAGCAGGATGGCCGCGACCAGCATCGCGGCAATCGCGGCATAGACCTTGGTCTTGTCGATGATCAGATTGCCCACGGCGAAACTGTCGAGCGCGTAGGAGACATTGGCGCTCTGCGGGTCGGGTCCGAAGACGAGCAGGCATGCGCTCACCAGCATGATGCCGAGCGCGGCCAGCAGCAGAAACTGCATATGGTCCGGCAAATGCGCGACGCGGCTGATCACCGCGGCCTGCAGCCCGTAGCCGACGCCGAACAGCAGCAGCGCGGCTGCCGGAACCGAGAGCAGCGGGTCGACCCCGAGCCAGTTGAACATCACCAGCGCGAAATACATGCCCAGCACCATGATCTCGCCATGGGCGAAATTGACGATGCGGATAACCCCGAAGATGACCGAGAGGCCGAGCGCGCTGAGCCCGTAAACAAGCCCGGTCAGCAAGCCGCTGGAGGCCGCGTTGGCGCAGTTCCAGGCGGTGTCGCCGGAGCGGAAGCAATACGTCGCGCCGCGAAAAATTGCGGACACGAACGCGGTGAGTTCATTTGCTAGAGCGTCCAAGAGGGCTATCGCATTCTGAGAGCCGGCTCACAACTGGCGTGTCGGGACATGCGGCGTGTCGGGACAAACGGCGTGTCGGGACAAACGGCGTGCCGGCGGCCAGGCTGCAAACCTGCCCGGCCGCGGCACGCCCGGATGTGCCCCCTCTGCGCTCAGCCCCGCTGGTTCCATGGCCGCATCGGCCAGATCGGCTTGACCACCGCCGCCTCCTTGGGCAGCACGACCAGCGATTTTCCGTCGCGGTTCTGGATCGCCGAGTTCTTCACGCCCGGGTTCTGGCCCTGCTTGTCGAAAAGGATGCCGGGCCCGGTGGTGACATTGTTGGTGATGTTGGTCTCGCGCAACGCCTTTTGCAGCGCCTGCGGATTGGTCGTGCCGGCGCGTTTGAAGGCGTCGGCGGCGATCATCACGCCTTCGAATGTGTAGGTGTGGTTGGTGTTGAGGTTGCGATCGGGATGTTGGGCCTTGAATGCGGCCTCGAGCTCCCTGGCCAGCGGCTTCTTGGCATCCCACCACGGCACCAGGCTGATCGCGTCGTTGCCGTATTTGCCCATGGCCTTGAGGAACACGTCCTCGTACCAGCCGGGGCCGGTGGACATAACGCCCATCATGTTCCAGCGCTGCTTGACCATCTGCTTGCAGACGGCAATGGCGTCGACGACGCGGCTGACCATCCACACCGCGTCCGCCTTCGATGCCTTGCCCTTGCGGACTTCGGCGGAGAAATCGCGGCCGGAGGGATCGTAAGGGATCCGGTCGACGACCTTGTACGGCATCTTGAATTTGGGCGCCAATTTGAACAGCGCGCCGGCCAGGCTCGAGCCGAACGTGTCGTTCACATGCATGAGCACGACGGTCTTCGGCGTCTTGCCGGTCATCGCGAAGAGGGCCTTCTGATTGATGAAGGCGTCGCGCACGATCATCGGGCCGTGGGGAAAGTTGCGGAACACCCACTGGTAGCCCTGGGTGGTCAGCTTGGGCACCGCGGCGATGTTGACGATCAAGGGGATGTTCTTCTGCTCGCAGACCTGCGCGGCGGCCAGCGTCTGGCCCGAATCGAAGGCGCCGACCAGCATCTGCGCGCCGTCGTTGATCAGCTTCTCGGCGCGCGCGCGCGCGACGTCGACCTTGGTCTCGGTGTCGCCGAGCAGGAACTCGACATCCGGGTAGCCATGCTTCTTCAGGATCGGCATGGCAAGGTCGGCGCCGCGCTGGCAGTCGATGCCAATCTGGCCCTGCCCGCCGGAGCGCGGCAGCAGGATGCCGACCTTTACCTTGGACGCCGCGCGCCCGTATTTGAGCGGCGTAGCCGCGGCTACGCTCGCCGCGGCCGCACCGGCCACGAAACGCCGCCGGCCGATGCCTGAGACGTCAATCCATTTTGTGTTGGTCATGATCCGCCCCTTCCCTGAGTTCCGCGCTCTTGCTCGTGAGCACGTTTGTTTGTTGCCTCAAGCCCCTAAGCCAACTGTACACGATCTGCTATGGCCCGCAAGGCGGGGCCCGGCCGGCGATCTTTCAGGCGACGCGCGGCGCCAGATCGCGATCGGTTTGGTTGGGAGCCGGCTGGCCGATGCCGCATCGAAGCGCAGGCGGACTGCGATCAGACCGCGCCGGCCTGCCGCCAGGCGCCGATTTGGGCCGGCGTGAACCCGGCCTCGCCCAGGACTACCTCCGTGTGCTGGCCCAGCTCGGGCGCGGCCGTCGATCCAGGCGGCGGCGGTTCGACCGTAAAGGGCGCACCGATAACCGTGAGCGGGGCGCCATCAAGCCGCTCGTCCGGCCGCTCTTTTAGTCCACGTGGCGCCGGCGGCGCATCGAGAATCGCCCGGCCCGTGAGCTGCTCGTCGGCGAGCGCCGAGGGCAGATCGCGCACCACCGCGCAGGGAACCCCGGCGGCCGTCAGCCGTGCCGCCCACTGCGCGGAGGACGCGGCCCGGAACGCCTTGGCCAGCTCGCTTGCATCGACGCCTTCGCTCAGCGCCAGTGCCGCGTGCAGCGCGGAGACCTGTTGCGATGTCAGGGCAACGACGCAGATGGCGCCATCGCTGGTCACATAAGTGTTGTCGCTGGCCGATCGCCCCGCGGACATGTTGCCCAACCGCGCCGGCATGACACCCGATTGAAAATACTCGCTGACCTGCATGGCCATCAGCGACAGCGCGGTGTCCATCATCGCAACGTCGATATGACTGCCCTCGCCCGTGGTGCGGGCCTTGAAGAGAGCGCCGGCGATCGCGAAGGCGGCGGCATAACCGGTCGGAACATCCACGGCGAAGTAGCCCGCCCGCATGGGATCGCCATCGGCGAACCCGGTCACCGACATCATGCCCGATGCAGCCTGGATCGCCCCGTCGAAAGCAGGCTCGCCGGCTTTGGGGCCCGATTGGCCGTGGCCGCTGATCGAGCAATAGACGAGCTCGGGCCGGCGCGCCCGGATCGTTGCGGCGTCGAGGCCAAGCCCGGCCATCACGCCGGGGCGAAAGCTCTCGACGATGACGTCGGCCCGCGCGATCAACGGAGCCAATATCTCCTGTGCGGCGTCGGATTTAAGATCGAGGGTCAAGCTCCGTTTGGAGAGATTGAAGGCGATAAACCCGGCCGAGGTGCCGAGGTCGCTATAGGGCGGCACGGCCATGATCGACCGCAGCATGTCGCCGCCTTCGGGCCGCTCGATCTTGATCACGTCGGCGCCCTGCAAGGCCAGTTGCATGGTCGCGAAGGGCCCCGCGATCACTTGGGTGAAATCGAGCACCGTTACGTTTTCAAATAGACCTCGTGTCATGTGTTCGCTCGGCCCTTCCGTTGTCGTGCGCAAACCGATCATCCGTGACGCGAGGATAAAGGGCGGCGGCAGGAAAGACGATCCACTAAGCCAGCGAGAACTATGGAGGCAGTCTGAACCGCGCGCCGGTCGATGGGTGAATTTTGCACGTCATCTGGGCACACCGCCGGCGATTTTTGGTGTAGTCTGGGAGCATGAAATCAATCCTGGTTCCGCTCAAGGTCAGCGACGACGCCGATTGCGGCTTGACCGCGGCCCTCACCGTGGCGCGCCGGTTCGACAGTTACCTTGAGGGTCTCGTCGTCGAGCCGGTTTTTCCGGTCCCTGTCGGCGACATGATCGCAGCCATCCCCGTCAACGATGCTCAGTTCGTGGAGGAATGGCAGAACCAGGCAAAGACGGCGCGCAGCCGGTTCGACACGGTCATGAAGCAGGCGGGCCTGCCGGCCGTCCAACCGGCCTCACCCCAGAAAGGGCCCTGGGCCGGCTGGCAGGAGCTGAAGGGCTTTGAAAGCACGGTCGTCGGCGAGTACGGGCGGCTTTTCGACCTGATCGTGATCGGGCAGGCGAGCGAGGACGACAGGGGTGAGGTCACGGAGACCTGCGAGGCGGCCCTGTTCGAGGGCGGCCGCCCGGTGTTGCTTGCACCGCGCGAACCGGTCACGACGATAGGCGACACCGTCGTGATTTCCTGGAACGGCAGCACCGAGACCGCCCGGACGATCGGGCTCGGCATGCCCTTCATCGATGCCGCGAAGGCGGTTTATGTGCTGACGGTGGAGGGCGCCACGGTCGCCGGCCCGACGGGTGAACAGGTCGCCGACTATCTGTCCCGCCGCGGCGTTGCGGCCAAGGCCGTCACGGCGCAGCCCGCCGATCGCAGCGCCGGCGAGGCGATCCTCGAGGAAGCCGCGGCGCTGGGCGCCGACCTTCTGTTCAAGGGCGCCTACACCCACAGCCGGCTCCGCGCGATGGTCTTCGGCGGCCCGACCAAGCACATCCTCTCCCACGCCGAGTTGCCCGTGGTCATGGCGCATTGAGCCGAGACCAAATCAGGTTTCGATGCTGCCGGTTCGGGCGCGGTTAGCGGGAAGTCTGCTCCGCGCTAGGGCGTTTCGTCGTCGGCAATCCCATAACCATCGCTGTCGCGCATGATGACCGATAGCGCCGCGAGAAACGGTTCGTATGACCCGGTGATGAAGCCGGGCGCCGCCGCGGCGGCCGCAACGGCGCGCTTGGACATCAGTCGGCCGATTTGCGGGCTTTGCAGGACGCGCGCCACCAGCGCATCGGTTTCCGCCTCTATATCGTCGGCGCCTACGACCTTCATCACCAGATCCAGGCTTGCCATCTCGTCGGCGGCAACTTGCTCGCAGAGGAGCAGCATGCGCCTCGTTCGATCCGGTCCGAGCAGTGCGTTGAGGACCGGGATACCGCTCCAGGTCAACGGAATGCCAAATCCGACTTCGGGAAAGCTTATGAATGTCTCGCGCGTTGCGATACGCAGGTCGCTGGCCAGGCCGATCACGGCGCCGGAGCCGATCGCAGGCCCGTTAAATGCGGTGATCGTCGTCACTTCGAGCCTGGACCATCGCTCGATCGTTTCGGCGGTACGACGTTGCCAGTGCAGCGTGTCGGCCGGCTGCAACTGCGCCAGTTCCTTCAGATCGGTTCCCGAACAAAAGGCCGGCCCCTCGGCGCGGAGAACCGCGACCTCAAGCGCGCGCTGTCGGCTCAATTCGGTAATCGCGTCCTCGAATGCGGCAAGCATCGCCGTGTCGAAAGCGTTGCGGCGATCCGGGCGAGACAAGACCACATGCGCGACCTTGCCGCTGATTTCCAATGCGATTGACTCAGTCATCGACCCCCCCATTCGCCAGATTTCCATCAGAAAGCGTTTCGTCAACGAGCTGGGCCGCCATGCCGATATAGGCTTCCGGATCGAGCAGCGCGGTCAGCTCCTCCTCCGAAAGCCGCCCGGCAATAGAGGGCTGCTCGATCAAACTTTCGGCAAAGGTCTTGCCCGATCTGCTGGACAGCCGGACCGCGTCGGTGACCGCCTCGTGCGCAGCGTCGCGGCCGATTTGCTTGGCGAGTTGAAGCATCACCGCCTCGGAAACGATGAGACCTCCGGTCAGGTGCAGGTTTTGCCTCATGCGGCCGGCATCGACCCGTAAATCGCCCGTAACATAAAGAAGGCGCTCCAGGATCCCGCCGACGAGGATGAAGGCCTCCGGGATCAGTTTCCAGAACGCAATTCCGGCCCCCATGTCGCGATCGTCCTGGGCAACCATGGCGCCCATGGCGAGCGGTACCTGGGCGCGAAGGGTTGCGGCGGCCGCGATGATGGCCTCGCAGCGTATCGGGTTTTGCTTGTGCGGCATGCTACTGCTGCCGACCTGGGCCGCGCCCTGGGGCTCGAAGGCCTCGCCGACCTCCGGCCGACCCAAAAAGTAGATCTCGCGCGCGATCTTCTCGGCGGTCGCGGCGACCAGGCCAAACAGCGATATGCATTCCGCAAACCGGTCCTGATTTGCGTGCCAGCTGGCGCCCGGCTCGCCAAGCTTGAGTTCGCTCATCACCGCCCGCCGCAATGCAAGCGCGCTGGGGCCATAGCCGGCCATCGTGCCGACCGCGCCCCCAAAGCTGCCAACGAGAAGGCGCGGCCGCATCTCCTGCAATCGGACACGGTGACGCGTCACCTCCTCATACCAGCCAGCCACGCGCAGGCCGAACGTCGTCGGCAGAGCCTGCTGGCCATGGGTCCGCCCGGCGGTGACCGTGGTGCGGTGACGCCGGGCAAGGCCGCGGAGAACGTCCGCCAGCTCATCCAACTGCCGGGCGACGATCTCAAGGCCGGCGCGTGCCTGCAGGACAAAGCCTGTGTCCATAATGTCCTGGGTCGTCGATCCGAGATGGACATGGTCGCCGTGCGGCGCGCCGCAGTGCTCGGCCAAGGCACGGATCAGCGGCACCAGCGGGTGGGCGGTCGCCCGCGACAACCGCGCGATCTCGCCCACGTCGAAGAGTTCGATCCGGGCGCATTCGGTGATCCGCTCGGCGGCATCCGCCGGCATCAGGCCGAGCGAGGCCTGAGCGCGCGCGAGCGTGGCCTCGACATCGAGCCAGGCCTGGAACTGGCTCCGGGTATCGAACAGGCGCTGCATCGGCTCGCAGCCGAAGAAACCCGATACGGTCGCATTGTCGAGAAAGCCGCCATCATGGTTTGTGCTCATGTCCATTCGTCCCTTTCGACCGCGCGCCGGACCGCCGCGCGATCGATCTTTCCCGACGGCAGCAGCGGCAGGCTGTCGCGCAAAATACATCGATCGGGACGCATGAAACGCGGCAGTCGTTCGGCGCAATGCCGCGACAGCCCATCGATATCCACCGCCGGCTCGCCGCTGGCCTCGATCACGGCGCAGATCTCCTCGCCCCAATAGGCGCTTGGCGAGGGAACCACAACAGCCTCCGCGACGCCGGGCAGTTCGCGCAAGGCTTCCTCGATTTCGATCGGTAAAATATTCTCGCCGCCGCGGATGATCAGTTCCTTCAGTCGGCCTCTGATCCGCAAGCAACCGCCTTCAACAAGTCCGAGATCCCCGGTCCTCAGCCAGCCATCGGGCGTGATCGCGGCCGCCGTGGACTCGGGATCGCCAAAATAGCCCTCCATCACCGTCGCGCCGCGGACCCAGATTTCGCCTGTCGTTCCCGGGGGCAGCACGTCGTCGGTCTCGGGATCGACAACTCGCAGTTCCACTCCGGGCAGCGGCGGCCCGACCGATGTGAGCGCAAGGCTCGCCGGCTCGTCGCCCCGGGTCATGGCGATGGTCGGGCCAAACTCGGTTTGTCCATAGACAATGGCCATCCGCGACAGACCGAGAACACTGATCGCCTCCGCGCATAGGCCCGTCGGGCATGGCGCACCGCCCATGAAGCCGAGCCGGAGCGACGGGAGAGCGCAATCGCGCCGGCCGGCCAACTCGATTAGCGCCTGAAACATCGTTGGCACGCCCTGGAAGACGGTGGCATCGCGCGCTTCGATCAACGCCATGCTCGTTGCGGGCTCGAAGCGGTGGCTGGTGCACCACAAGGCCCCGGTCGCCAGCGACAGCAGCAGCCCCGACGATAATCCCGCGGCGTGATACAGCGGAAGCGGCGAGACCACCCGGTCACCGCCATCGATCCCCGCGGCACGCGCTGTCAGCAACGCGTTTGTCAGCAACGCGCGCTGTGACAGGACAACCGCCTTCGGGCCGCCGGTACTCCCCGACGTGAACTGGATGTTGAGCGGCGTATCCAGCGATCCAACCGGTTCGGGAACCGGGGCGCCGCGATCGAGCACCACGGACAGGTCGAGCACACCGTCGCCGCCGGGAACGACCGTGAGCCCCCGCGGGCACCGGTTCTCATCGCCGCGTTGCGCATCGAACAGCGCCTGCGCCATGGCGCCCAAATTGCGGCCGCGCGCGACCTCCTCCGCAATCAGCCAGTCGACGCGGGCCTGCCGCAGGCAAGCGGACAAATCAACGGGGCCGAGCGCGGGATGGAGGGCGACGACGCATGCGCCGCGCCAGGCGGCCGCGCAAAACCACAGCGACCATGCCAGCGAGTTCTGGCCCCACAATGCGATCCGGTCGCCAGGACCGATACCGCGCTCCGCCAAGGCCGCCGCCGCCGCCCCAACTTGACCAAGAAACTCGCGCGCGGTGACCACTGACGACGTCTCCGCCGTTGCGACAAGCGGGCGGCCGGGTTCCGCTTCGGCGCGCCGGCGGAGGAGCACGTCGAGCGGCACGATCTCGGGAAGGAGCTTGTTCATCAGGTTGGATCGAACCGGGGATGGCAATTTCCGAACAGAAAGAGGCAGTTCGGTCAACCTAAATCAATTGTGTCACTTTGACGCTCGCGTAGTGCGACGCACAGCGTGGTCGGTTCGAACCGAAGCCGGCGAGGACGCTCGTGGCGGCAGACACGTCAGATCGACAAATCGAAAATCAGAGGGAGGGATAGAACGCACCTGTCGCGCGAAGAATTCAGTGAATACTATTGTAGGGTCACGATCTTGTGAGCCGCTGACAAGGCACGCAAAGCCCGATGCGCAAGCGCTTCTTCTGGTATACGTTAACCATATTGGTCCATCGAACTTGTCTCGCTCGTCCGACTGAACCTAGAATACACTCTCCGGGATGTTTTTCCCTCATACGTATGTTTCTTCGTCAATAGAACTGGCTGGAGGTTGATCTTAAGGCCGGGTCTGAAAAGAAAAAAGTGGCTCAAAGAAGCAATGAACGAAATCGAACGGTTCGGATTGAAACACCAAGCGGGATTGATACCCGCACCCGCAACGGCGGAGCCCGCCGAGGTTGAATTCAGCCTGCGGGATTACCTGCGGCAATTGCGGCGCAACTGGCGCATTCTGCTGGGCTCGGTGGTGTTGATCACGGGGCTGTCCGTCCTCGTCCTTTTCCAGCTGACGCCGAAGTACAAATCGAACGTGATCCTGGTGATGGAGCCGCCGAAGACGAAAGTCGGCGGCATCGAATCGGTCTACGCAGGTGGACAGCTGACCCTGGAAGCGCTGCACAGCGAGAAGGAGATCATTCGCTCGCGCGCGGTCGCCGGCAAGGTCATCGACCGCCTCAAGCTCGGCAAGGACAAGGAATTCAACGCCGCGCTCAAGACCGAGAAAGGCCCCTTGGACTGGGTCAAGGCGCAGCTCGGATGGTGGGATGATCCCAGGGCCCTGACACCCGAAGCCAAGAAGGCGCTGCAGCGGGTCCGCACGACCGACGCCGTACTCAAAGTGCTCTCCGTGGACGCGGTACCGCGCTCCAACCTGCTCGAGGTTTCGGTGAGCTCGCCCGATGCGGAGAAAGCAACCAAGATTGCGAACACCGTCGCCGAGATGTATCTGGTCGAACAGGTCGCGGCCAAGTACCGGGAAGCCGAACGGGCGACGGTGTGGCTGCGCGAACGTATCACCAAGCTGCGCGCGGCCACTGAGAAAGCGGATCGGGCGGTGGAAACCTACCGCGCAAAGTTCGGCTTGATCCGAGGCGGCAACGACAAGGCGATCGCCTCATCGCAGATCGCCGAGCTCAGCACCCAGCTCATCGCAGCGCGGACCAAGCGCGCCTCCGAAGAGGCCCGGCTGGCGCAGGTCGACCGACTGCTGAAGTCACGCGGCGGGGTTGCGTCGGCCGCAGACGTCCTTTCTTCGCCGCTTATCCAACGTTTGAGCGAACGCGAGTCGCTCCTCATCGGCAAACGCGCCGAACTCTCGGCCACTTACGGGCCCAAGCACCCGAAGTACCTGGCGCTGCAGGCAGAGATGGCGGACCTCCGGCGGAAGATCCGCCTTGAAGTCAGGAAGATCGTGACCCGGGTGCGGGGCACGGTCGCGGTGGCCCGCGCCCACGAGAATGCCCTCAGGCAGAGACTGGCGGAGCTCGAAAGCAAAGTCGGCGCCTCCAATCAGAAGAGCGTCCGTTTGCGGGCGCTGGAGCGCGAGGCCCAGGCGAACCGGGCGCTCTTAGAAAATGTGCTCTCGCGCTACAAGGAAGCGACGGCGCAGCAGGCGATCCAGACGACGAATGTGCGGATCGTCTCCTACGCCAGCGTGCCGGTGGCGCCCTACTTCCCGCGCAAGAAGCTCCTGGCGGGCCTGGCCTTCTTCGGCAGCCTCGTTTTCGGCATCGGCTTGGTGGCGCTGAAGGAAAGCCTCGACGCCGTCTTCCGGAACGCGCAACAGGTTGAGGCCATGACGGGACTGCCGGTGCTCGATCTGGTTCCCGAGGTCAAGGTCAAGAAGTTCAGCCGGCCCGAATTCGCCAAGTACATCAAGGATAACCCGCTCTCGCAGTTTGCCGAGGCGATCAGGGGCGTGCATTTGGGCATCCTCACTTCGAATGTCGACAAGCCGCCGAAATCGATCCTGGTCACATCGTCGGTGCCCGAAGAGGGAAAATCCCTGGTGGCGTGCGCCCTGGCGGAAATCATCATCGCCTCGGGATCGAAAGTCCTGCTGGTGGATTGCGATCTCCGGCGGCCGAGCCTGCATGACTATTTCGGGTTTTCGAGGTCCCCGGGGCTCGTTGAGTTCATGTCGGGTGCGGCCGAGCTCAACGAGATCATTCATCATGTCGAGGACAAGGGCCTCGACATGATCACCGCCGGACGCAATGTCGCCAATCCGAGCGCGGTTCTGGCCTCGGAACGGACGCGCGATCTGCTCACCCAGCTGCGCGACCACTACGACATGGTGATCATCGACACCGCGCCGGCCCTGCCGATCAATGATGCGCGGGTTCTTGGAAACGTAGCCGATACCGTTCTCTTCGCCGTGCGCTGGGGGAATGTGCGCCGGGAGACGGCGATGGCCACGGCCAGAAAATTGCAGGCCTCAGGCTCGAACATCGCCGGCATCGTGCTCAATCGCGTCAACCAGAAGAAGCACGGCTATTACGACTACTCGGCCTACGACACGTCGAGCCGGAAATACATGAAATACTATACGCGTTGACGACCGGCGCTTCGGCCGATCCCTGTTGAGCCCAGACCGACAATAGTCTCGCCCCAACGATAGTCTCGCGCGCCCCACTCCGCAGCGCCGTCCTGGTACTCGGGGCCGTCGGATCTATGGCTCCTAGATCAAGATCGTCTCAGATCCCGGCGATCTGAGACGGAATCTTGATCTACCTCATATATTTAGAGCACGATTCACGCGTCACACCAGATCCCTGTGACACGATCGTGCTCTCAGGCAAGTCGCTCGTTCACCTGGACTACTGGTGGACCCGCCGCCTACGACGGATAAAAAGGACAATGGGCAGGCCGACGATAACGCCCATTGCGACCCCCGCCAGATTTGCGGCGACATCTTCGAGGGAGGCCGAGCGTCCCGGAACAAGCGACTGGGCGGCCTCAATAATCAGCCCCACGACAACCACGCAGCAGATCGACAATGCCGCGCTTCGCGGCCGGCGAAAGGCCAGCAGCGAGAGAGCCGCCAGGACGGCAAAGGCAGCCAAGTGAGCATACTCGTCAACCCTCGGCGATGGCGCTGCTTTCGGAATGAGGCTCAGAACCACAACGCCAGCCACGCCCACTGCCCAGATCAGCACGTGAAGGCGCCGCAGCCTGTGCGCTCCCACCAGCGGGGGCCTCGCTATCGGCGCACCCTGCCAATTGGCCTTCATTCGGCCCTACCCGCTCCCAAGTCGCGGCTGACCCACGATTGGGCGCAGGCGATCCCCATGACGAACGCGTAGGTGACGCTGACCGCCGGGATCTGCAGGCTGAAGTCGACGAGCGCGTGGAGGCCGACCAGCACGCTCGCACCGAGGCCCATGGCCGGATAGAAGGCGTCGTTCCGGCGGCGGCTCACGCCGCGCAGGCAGATGAGGGCCAACAGCAAGACCGAAAGCACCAGGAGTGCTGCGGCCGGGATACCGAGCTCAAGGGCGTTCTCAAGGTACGTATTGTGGGCGCGATTGACGACACCCACATAGCTGAATTTTTCTGGCCGAAGGAATTCAAACACTTCGCGATAGGTGCCATAGCCGCTCCCCAGCAACGGGGATTTGCCGATCCCGTTCCGCGTTACGTCGAAAATCTCAAAGCGCAGGTCGGTGGCGCCGAGGGTTCTCACCAGTCGCTGGCCGACCACGTCTCCGCTGATGGCAAAGAAGCCGATCAAGATCGCCGAGACCGGCAGGAGCGTCCAGATGACTGTCCGGCGCGCGCGTTTGCGCGAGACGGACAGCGCGCCCAGGAAGACCAAGAGACCGATCACGCTGCTAACCAGGCCCGCGCGCGAATCCGTCAGAAAAAGGGCGGTCACCACGACCGCCCAGCCAAATAGCAGATGCCAGCCATGCCCGACCAGGAAAATGATCAGGGGCGCGATCCGTCTCCACCATGGGCCGTCGTCAATCTGCGCACCGGCGAGCTTGCGGGCGATCGCGGCGGTCATCGCGATGAGACCGATCCCGGCATAGGTGGCGTAGGAGTTTCGGTTGATGAACGTGCTGGTCACATTGTCGGCGTAGGCGAACTTCTCCATCCACAGCACCATCCGCGCCCCGCTGAACTCGATCGCCAGGCCGTAGGCGGCATAGAGGACGGCCGCGAGCACCAGGCCGCCGAGCGCGCGCCGCGCGAACTCCCGGTTCCGGCAGAGTTGCAGCGCCAGCCAAAAGACCGCGCCATACCACAGGAGCCGGGCGAGCCCAGCCCCCGTCGCCGCGCGGTCGAGCGTGATGCTGCCGGGGAGCTCCGAGCCGAGCACTTCGGCTGCCCGCTGCCAGACGGGATGATGCCAGGAGGCGGGCGTGAACGGCGCCATCTGCAAGATGATCCAAACGACTACGATTGCGAAGAGCAGACCCGGCACGCCGACCCGCATCGGCGGCACGGACAGTCGGGCCGGCCCGAGGGCCAGCAATACGGCCCACAGCGCAAGTATGGCGGCTGTAAACGTTGCCAGCGGCGCCCACGCCCACACCGCGACGGAGGCGAACGGAAGCGGCGCCACCAATACCGCTGATAGCAAGGACCAAAAGAGAAAGTGTGCCGGGTCGAACGCTCTGGGGCGGTGTCGTGGGTGCT
>Ga0209633_10003608_pt1 | contig 14230 bp, 16 predicted proteins | sample Cruoilmetagenom1_FD_187290 | JGI IMG/M metagenome (GOLD analysis project Ga0209633, IMG submission 187290) | Oil polluted marine microbial communities from Coal Oil Point, Santa Barbara, California, USA - Sample 1 (SPAdes) (version 2) | ecosystem: Environmental > Aquatic > Marine > Oil seeps ... | reverse complement strand
TCTTGTTATTAAACGAGTAAAAAGTTCTATTAATGAGGTTCTCACATTTCATTATTTAGATTTTTTAACTTTCTTTTTAGGCTGCTCTTTAATCAAAGCGTCTGGCAATTTGTCAAACAACTTAGACCTATCTTCAAAATTCTTTTTATCGTTTTGAGTTAAATACATTATTGCCAATTCATCGCTTGATGATGGAAGCAATAAAGATCCACTCATAGGTATATAAATTGTTTTAGGTGCTTTATTTGATAATTTAAACGTGTTCTTGTAAGACATAATTGTTTTTTTTTCTTGGTTTTTACCTATAGCTTCGTATTTCCATTTATTAAAAGTGGAGGAAAACACACAACCGAAACAGTCGCTTTGCCTACCTCCACTCTCTAAATACAACTCTACAAATCTACTAAATAATTTTTTATTCGATTTTACTTGACCAGCCGAGTATTTAATTAAGTCGTCCTTAGTCATTATGGAGTAGCCACCTGAGCGTCCCATTTTGCTAATGTTGTTGCGTTGTCAGTTTCTAACCAAATGTATGGAGGATTAGGTTCTAAGTCAGGCTCTTTACTTGATAAAGTAAATGGTAAAGTACCGTTATTCTCATTATAATTATGAGCTAGTTCTGATAATTTCAACCCCCTATCTAAACCTAATATTTTAAATTCGTCTACATTTAAAAGCCCTTTATTATTGTCTCTAATAATCGCAAACAAATCAGCCCCTTTACCTAAACCTTTAACGTAACATAAAGTTGCCTCATCTAAATTAAACGCCCTCCCAAAAATGTTGTGGGTAAACGTATTTACAGCATCCGAACCCCCATCATTAAACGTAAACCCGGCATTAATCATTCGCTTTCCTGTCAATCCCTCTAACTTATACATCTGAGTTCCTGTCTTCATTACTAAAGCTGTTATCTTATGTGTACAAGCAATACCTGTCATTGTAACGTCTCTGGTTGTTGCGTTTAAATCAATATCATCCCTATTACCAATTAAAATAGTTTGTTCAATTCCACCTGTACCAATCTCGCATTGCGCAAGAAAGTCACTAAATATTTTTCCACATACTTGTGCCATATCGTTATATTTTTTACATTGCTAAAATAAAATCCGTATCTTCTAAAACATTAACGTCAAACGTGTATTTTGCAACCCATTTTGTCATTTCGTTATAATCATCATACTTGACTTTAAAGTCTTTCATTTCTTTTTCATCACAAGTAGAAATAGGCTCATTATCCTTATATGTTGCAACGGCTCTATGAGGACTATCCCACTTAGTACCATCGTTATAGTCGGGCAATTCGTTTATAATCTCATCCCACTCATCTACAACCTGAATTGGATAGCCAAACATACTTAATTTGTCGATTGAATAAATCCCTTTTAACGGATCACGCTCACAGCAAGTTACTTGTTTTTCATTTCTCAACCATACCAAGTAGTTTTGTGCTAAAGCTCTTGTTGTTTTGATAACAACACCTTTTTTCTTTCTTAAGGTTCTTGATTTTTCAATCTTTTCAACCATTGCATTATAAACATCAAATCCAGCAGTAGCACCTAAAGCCTCTTGTAATGCATAAGTAGCTGTCGCATTCTCTGAAATTTCAATTCTCTGATCAGGAGTAGCAGCAGCACTAGGCGCTAAAGCTAAATACTGAACAAATAATCCGTCGTGACCACTTAAATAGTCTGTTGCTAAACCTGTATTAGCGAAATAAGTCTTAGTCCAATGCGAGTTAATAAGGTCTTGCCCTACTAATTCAGAAATAAACTTAGCATATAACGTTCCTCTAGGGTCGCTATCGTTGCATTTTTCAGAACCAAAGAAATCTTTAACCTTACAGGCTAAATCTTTAAAACATTCTTCAATTGAACAGTCATAAGGAACAGGATTTTGCAACTTCGTAGAGAAATCTACAGAAACATCACAAGTGTTGTTATCACATTGTGAGGCTAATCCTGCTGAACTTTTCATAAAAGCCCAATTCTTGCCTTTATCCCCCTTAGGGATAGGAGTATTACAAGTTACTCCGGATAAAATATTATGATATTTTTTAATATCACTACCTTGTATATTGTCTTTCCAAACAATCTTACTTAACGCAACTACTTGTGCGTCTGACAATTTTCCGATACTGTCAATAAACTTTTGTACTTCTACATCAATATTAGTTAATGCCATCTTTTTTTAATTTTCTGTTAATATATCCCAAACGTTTTCTTGTTCTTCGCCAGATGGCTCGGATGCGCTTTTAGGGGTTTGTTTTCCTTTATTTCCTGTCGAAGCAACTATATTGCCCAGACTTTCAAATGTGCTTTTATATTTTTTACTGTCTTTTAACATCGCTGTTACATTTGCCAAAACAGGTTTTAATGCTTCAGTAACAATTGCTGTTACATCTTCTTTTGTTAACGAAGCCTCTGAATCTTCATCTGCTTCTTTTTCAGTAATTGTTTTTAATTCACCGTCAACGAAATTATAAACAGTTCCGTTTGGTAAAGTGTAATTACCGTCCGCAACCTCTCCGTTCAAAGTTGCCTTATCTCCCACTTGAGGCTCGCCCTCTTCGCGTTCAAAATCTAATTTTGTGCCATCCTCTAATGTTACCATTATAGCAACAGGTTCATTTTTAAATAAGTTTTCGATTTTTTTCCAAAATGATTTCGGGATTTTTACAGTTTCACTCATGTCTTTTTTGTTTTTATTTATATTTAATGTTGCTACCGCTTTTAATGTTATTAAATCTGTTATGAATTTTTTATCTTGTAAAAATTTGATTTCTGAAAACTCATCTTCTTTCATTAAGATAAGAGCCTCGTCTTTTGTCAAATCAGTTTCAGATGCATATATATCAGCTAATTGACCTTCTATTTTTTCAAGTTCCTCAAGAGTTTTTTTTATTTCTTCAGCATTTCCATCAGCCCATCCCATTGGTAAATGAACTAAAAATTGTCCTGTTTCTGAAAATGTCCTTTTTGTTCCTGCCAAGTATATAATTGAAGCTATTGAAGCCACTATACCCGTTGAAGTTGTATGTATTTCTCTACCTAAATTTTTAAGATAATTATAAATAGCCAACCCTTCATAAACAGAACCACCAACAGAATGAATGTTTATAATTAACGGTTCGTTAGGATCAGTATTTTTTACTTGGTCTATTACGCTTTGCATTGTAAGCTCCCATCCAACTTCTCCAAAAAGGAATATTTCGTTCTTCATAAACACAAAACTACAATACACAATAACAGATTATTGCAAGTATTTTGTTACAATTTGTTATATTTGCTGTATGGTTATTGCAATTATTGGAATGCTTATTTTTATTTATGGAGTGTGTCTGTTCGTTAGATTTGCAGTAATTATAATGAAATTGATTTGGGTGAATACTTTTGCTAATGAAAAGTATCTCGATAAAGAATATTTTAAGATTTTGAAAAAGACAAAAGATTATAAGAATTTTGAAGATGATGTTAACCAAATGTTTTGACAGTCATTTTTTTTATAACGCTTCGCACTTTAGTTTCTGAAACTCTCATACATTCAGCCGTTACAGAATAAGCTAACATTTTATTTCTATGATTATTATTGTACAGTCGATCACACTCATTTTTTTTCTCTATATAGGTGTTATAAATTTCTAAGTCGTTCAACATCGTAGTTGTTATCCATCCATTTCTAATAGCAGTCTTAAATAAATTTTGCTTTTCTAATAACTTAATAAAATCGTACTTACAATTTACCATTTTCCGAGTTCACATTTTTTATTACTCCTTAATAATGTCGCTAAAGGACATCCGCACTCATTACAGGATAGTCCACTAATTTCAACTATCTTACCATCTTTTAAATCAAACATACCATCAACAGCACTATCACATTTTGCGCAAATATTGGCTTTTTCTTTGGCTTGTTTTTCAATTTCTTCATTCTCAAAAATATAGTTTTTCCAACCTTTATATATTTCCTTTAACTTACTCATATAGTTGCTAGGTTTTCCACCTCTATTTCATCACTAGCTACATCTGTTGTGTCTCTAGCTACATTTACAACTCGTATTGAATTAATACTGTCTTGAATTAACTCTTGTGTGTCTGATAATTCTGTAATCCCTCTATTCACTATTCCGCCATCTGCAAATATTCCCGTTGTGTTTGGTGTACTAAAATCAACACCACCACCCGCTACATTTATTGCACTTGCCAAATTTCTTAATACAGGATTTGACATTGATTTTGATGTTAGGATAGCCTCCCCGTGTTCTGCATTAATATTTATCCCTCCATTTGCGTGGTTGTTTCCAACTAACATTCCCTTTTCTGCCTTCGGTAACTTTGCGCTATTTATGGTCTGAACCCCCGAAGCTACCGAAGATAGTCCTGACGCTGCACCTTCAGCACCTTTTACACCTGCTATTTTAGCTACAGTTGCTAGTCCAGAAGCCCCTGTTAATGCTGCCAATATATAAGATGCGGGAGGTGTTAATGCTAATGCTGCTGTTACACCTTGAAAGGTGTTTATAGTTGCTTGTGCAATTGCAGCAGCTTTTCCAACAGCTGATTCTTTTCCTGCAATCTGCGCTATACCTCCGGCAATTTGAGAAGCCCCTGTTAGTTTTTGATTCTGAGCCATTGCCGTAATATCGGCTTTATACTGCTCGTGTTTTGTTGTTATGTTAGATAATGCTTTTTGTAGATTATCTTCATTTTTTATACTGGCATTAGCATTAATTATATCTAATTCTTTTTGTCTTTCTGCCTGTGCTAACTCAATAGCAAATCTACCTTCGTTTTTAGCCTCTAAATTTAATAATTCTTCTTCAAACGCAAGGGCATCATTCTCTTCTTTAATTTCTTTTTCTTCCTCTGCTAAATCTGATTTTAGCTCTTTTTGCTCTTCTATGAATGCATTTTCTTGTTCCTGTTTAGCTGTTAAATATTCTAGTTCAGAAATTAGTCCGGATGCTCTTTGCTCTTCTAATATCTCTAATTTTTTATCATTGATCAATTGAAGCCTTCTTATTTCTTCATCAACTAACAACTGAGTTAATTCTACCTGACTATCAAGTTTGCTTTTATTTTGAGAATTCCATAATTCAAGTTCTTGATTAAGATTTTCAATTGTTAAATTAGTTTGTTTTGCTAAAAAATCATGTTTTATTTTTAAGGATTCCGTTTCAAACTTTGTCCTACTTATTTTGCCTGCATCAAATTCCTGCTGTAATATTTCAAGCCTTTTATTTTTTGCTTGTTCTTCAAAATCTAAAGACTCTTTTAATGATTTATTTCTTCCTTCATTCTCTTGAAGGAATAAATTTAATTTTTCCTTACTTTCTTTTAACGCCTGGTCAATTGATTTTTTTGATGCTGCTAATTGTTGCGCTCTACCTCTTTTTTGTAAGGATTGAAGTTCTGTTTCTACTGACCTTTGTTTTTTTATAGAAGCAGTTTGTAAATCTATTGCATCCGCTATTTTTTGTTCAGCGGCTGCGATTTCGTCTGTATCGCTTAATCCTTGCTCTAATCTACCTTTTGCAATTGCTGCTAATTCTTTCGCGTTCGCTAACTGCTCTGCTAGGTTTTCTTGTTCTAGTTTTTGTGCTAATATTAACGCACCTGCTCGTTCGTCTAAACTCTTTAATTCGTCTTTTGCAGCTATTCTATTTTCCTCAATCATTTTTCTTCTCTGAGCCTGAATAACTATCTGACTTATTTCGGTATCTCTTAATTTTTGAGTTCTCCTTTCAAGTTCAATAGCTAATGCAATTTCTCGTTCCATTTCATCTCCTATCCCTGCAAACTCTCCTTTTATATCACTTAACGTATCTGATAATGATTGATTAAATATATTTAAAAGAATCTTACCGACATTAGCGAATCTATCTATTAGAACATCAACGGCTGCGCCTATCCCTGCAAATATTTGATTCACCCTATCCATTACAGGCTGTATTTTCTTAAAAGCAGCGAACAATGCCCCTACTGCAATCAGTAATATCCCTATTCCCGTGGCGGCTATTGCCAGAGCAAGAACCCTCATTGCTACTGTTCCTATATTGGCAGATATTGCCATAGCCTTGTTAGCCCCAGACATTGCCTTCGCATTCTTAGTACCTCTTTTAAACCCATCAGAAATATTTGAAAGTTGAGAGGTGAAAGCTTTTCCTAGTGGTTTGAAAGCTGCAAACACTTGGTTCATTGTGTTCAATGCAGTATTCAATGGGGTTTGTGATGCTAATGCCTCTTTAACTCCTCCTGCATAATCCCCTATACCTATTTTTTGTTTTTCTAAACTAGATACATTTTCTTTTACAAACTTGTTATTCTCGTCAATCTTTGCATTTATAAGCTCAATATTCTTTTTGTAATTTTTATCGGTTGTTACCAATGCGTTTCTAGACTTGGTTAGTGCTGTTGTATTTGCCCTAGCTTGATCTATACTTTTCACTTCCCTATCTAATTCAGTAGATAGTTCTTTGTTTATATTTACATTAGCTTGTATTACTTTTGTATTTACAGATATTTCTTGACTTAGTTGTTTTAGTTGAGCTTTATTTTTAGCCAAAACCTCTACACGTCTTTCTCCTGACTTAGTTAGAACGTCTCTTGACTTGTTTAAATCTTTGTTCGATTCTTTTAATTTTTCTTGTTGACGAATAAGGTCTCCAGTATCAGAAATCAAATCTTCAATACCAGCTATTTTATATTCGGCTAACGTTATTTTTTTTGCCATGATTAAAATGCTACTATTAAAATGTTAGCAGTTATATTTTGAGCTTCTGACGTTCTCTCTGATAATTTAAAAGTAAAACCAGATGTTGACTTGGTTACAAATGCAGATGCTTGAAACGCTTGATTTCCAGATGTGCCAGAAACCTTGTAAGAAATAATAGGTATATAATTAGAGTTTTCTAATTGAGTTGTAAACACAACCGCTACTTCTGTTGAAACATCTATTGCTGTTTTGGTTGCGCTCCCAAAATCACCTGTTACATTGGCAGACCCAGACGTTCCAATATCTCCAACATTAACCGTGCCTTTTGCTAATATTAAAAGAGCGTTACTCATTTTATCGTTAACCTCTTTTAATGCATCCCCTGATTTATCAGAGTCTAAATTTGTTCCAGTTTTATCAAATTTAATTTCATTTAAATCATCATCAATTAAATTGAACTTAGACTTTGAAACGCTATCTAATACATCCCTGTGTGATGTAGCTGTTATTGCCTTTGAATTGTTTGTAGGTAAATTAGACTGAACTTGATTATTCAAATCTGACCGTCCTTTTTGTGATCCCATAATTAAATATTATAATCGTTATTATAATCATCATTATACTCTCCGAATGATTTAATATTTGAGAGTACTCTGATTAATTCGACTTTTGTTTTCTTGCTATTTTTAAATCCAATAATTTTATTGACATAATAATAAGATGCTAATTGTTTAATGTATTTTAGTTTAAAAAAATCTAACTCATAAACATGTAAAGCTGTCATTGCGAACGTTACATCTGTTTTTATCGGCTTGTTTATATTTACTGAAAAAAGATTGTACCTTTTAGATATTATTTGATTGTAATCTAATTCATTAAAATTTGCAACAGGTATTGATCCTGTAAAAATATCATTATCTAATCCTTTTAAATTAAAGTTTATAGTTGAATTTACTTTTGAATTATTAAAAATAAATGATGCTCCTTTTTTTTTCTTAACTTCTTTTACACTACCATCATCATTTAGCGTTAACGTAAATATAGGTGCTGAATAAATCACTTCACCGCCTATCGTTTCAGACGTTATTTTTGGTGCTCTAAATTTACTAGAAAACAATAGATTTTCTTCTTTTAACGTTTCGTTATCTAAATTGAAACTGCCATCAGAATAGTTCTCGTCAGCGTCATATTTATATTTTATTTTATTTTCTTTAGTGTAGTTTCCAATTTTATAAACTTCTTTTAATTGTTTGTCGAACAAGTTACTCCAATCTTCCGCATTATCGAAATCGTTAAACATTTCTTCAATCTGAATGAACTTATAAGTAGTTCCATTTCTCCGCATAAGTAACCCATAATCTTGAATTACTCCTTTTATAAAGTCTTTTTTACTGATGTTATCAAAGAAATCACTAAAGTTTATTTCACCACCTTCATTGTCCTTAGTGATGCTAAAGCTTAAATTATATGTAAATTCTGATTGGTTACCTCTAACTATTATCTTAACCTCATCGCTTGGCGTTAAGTATATTTTTTTAGAATATGCCAAAACTACATCGCCTATCGTATTTACCGACAGATACGAATTGTTAATATTATTTTTCTGAATTACAACAGACTTAAAACTTTGAGAGAAGAAATCTCCGTCACCACTAAACGTGTAGTAACCGCTTTTCTTTACTTTTAAAACTCCCTTATTATTTATAATATCAAAAATATCATCCACATCAAGAGATTCTGAAACATTAATATCAAAGTCTATAATAGTAATGTCATCCGGCACACTTTCGAATTCACTATAATCTGAAAATGAATTTAGTTCTACTTTTAATTCAGGTAATGGGTTCTGAATATCATCTTCTACAACCGTTCCTTCATTTAAAGAAATTAAGGAGTTTATAAAAAGATTACTTTCAAAAACATTGTCATTACCTATATATTCGTAAGTAAATCCTGCTTCGTTAAATATTTTATCCCATATCCATCTGCGAAAAACACTAGGTGTTTGATATTGTATATCTATATCGGCTACATCTAACACGCCAAAATCCGCAATTGCATAAATATAACCATCGTTGTAATTATTAGAGAAGCTATCTATAAAATTCAACGTTGTAATAGAATGGTTAATATCTATATAATCAAGATCTGATACTTTTTCTTTACCTATAACATCAAATATATCTATATTCCCATATTGAATTGATGTTGAATATCCTTTACCAATCTCGTATTTAGATACTGTTATCCGTCCATTTGTAATTGTTGGAATACCACCTCTAATAAATGTTGCTGTTCCAATTCTATACGGTGCATTTGAATTAACTCCAACCACACCGAGCATATCATATATTTCTTTATTTATCGGCGTGAACGGTAAAATAAACTTGTTAGTAAACGAGGTCTGCCTATCCCTAACATCAAAGAAGTTGTTTATCTGTTTAGTTTCTGATATAACCACATCTTTTAAATCTGCTAATTTTCCGTTTATGTATAACCTATCGCTCAATTGTTTCTATGTTCTTTTCTTTACAATAACTCATAAGCTCCCTTTCAATATAAATACTATCCACATTTATAATTTTGTCATCTGTTAAATATGCCAATTTAATTTTAATATATATCCTGAACTTATCTAATTCATCTTGACTTGGATTTTTTAAAACACTACCGACTTCCGCCCAACAATAACGCTCCATAATAATAAACACTATCTCTTTTCTATCTTCAGTTGTCATTTTTTAAATTAAAGTTTGAACATACACCGATGGTAGTTCAATTGTTAGCTTTAAATTTGCACTTGTATTTTTTGATAGCGTTTTAAATGATCCGTTTTTTACATTTACTTTTAACCATCCTGAATATTCAACATCTAAATCAATCTTATCTGTGTATAGATAAACTTCCGGAGCATCTTCAATAGAAGATAATTCCTTTAACTGTTCATATAATGCATTGGTATTTATTTTAAGCTCGTAATTTGATTTTTTACCTAGATTATTAACATTAGTCATTGCATTAGTTCTATTCGTCCAATGATTTGTTATGTTACCTAATGTTTTGGTTTTTTTTGTTTGAGTAAAAACCTGTGTAAATAGCCAATACGAGTACCCTCCTTGTTTATTAAGCCATTTCAAATACACACCTGCACAACCTATAACAAATTCACTTACATAAGTCATATCAGGAACTCCTACACCGTCATAATCCAACACTCTATTAATCCCGGCTGCAGTTAATACGCTTGTTGAATGGGGGTAACCCTCCCAAATAGGCATTTTCGTATTAACTCCTAATCTTGAATTTAGATAATTATCCATTGTTAGGTTTTCATTTATTTGAAGTGCTGAATTAATTACTTTAATATTGGCAATTACAATATTTTGAGATGGAGGTGCTGGGTCTGGTGTAAATACAATAGGCACTATTTCCTCTATACTATCAACAAATATCCAACTACCAATATCGTTAACGCCTCCACCTTTATACATGGCTGATTGTAAATAGGTTGTATCATCCCAATAACCATCAGTAATTACATCATTAATCTCTAATGTTTCTGACATTGCAGGATCGGCATTAATAGGATTCTTGGATAAATGAAATTCATTACCGTTTACAATAACTATATTTTCACATTCACAATTTTCAACTTGTCCACCCTCTCCTGCAATTAAATCTAACAACATAAAATGGTATTCATCTGTTTCAGTGTATAGCTTATCTGCAACGTAATCAAATGGGTCTATATAGTTTTTTAAATATCCGTATATCTGCTTAGTGAAATCTAGTAAATCTATTTGTACATTGCCATCAAAAGAAGGATAGCTTACTTGATATGTCTTGTCTGTTTTCCCTTTAAGCGTTAAGCTAATATCAAAGTTACCATCCACTCCGTCAAAAATAACTATGTTTGGACTTTGGGCTGCGATGTAATCAGATTCTAATGCTTGACTTAATGTTATCATACTGACATTTTTTCTAAATCTCTTATTAAAATTTTGTTTGTTATTTGAATTATACTTTCACCTAGAGCCTCTAATATTTCATTTTCCCTTTCTTCTGTATGTACGCCATCAATTAAATCCGTGCCTTCTGGGTAATAGTTTGTTCCTTCATTTCTTATCTTAGTAGCAACTCCCCATGCAACACTATTCGCTTCTTTTCCGCTTAATCCTAACTTTGCCTTAACCCACTTTTCGATAGCATCAACTGGTGGCATCCCTCCCGGTTTTCTACCTTGAACTAGCCACTCTGTGTAATCGTTCGCCAATATCTTACCGCCTGTAGCGTCCATAACAACCTCAACACTATCAATCCAATCGCCTGTCGCTTTCATACCTAAATCTTCATGTTTAGAAATGAAATCATCAGCTAGTTTGTATAATTCTACTTCAAGGCTGTTTAGTATCATAGTGTCCTCTTTAAATAGGTATAGTAAATCGTGATAATCAATAACAACAACGGTAATACAAAAAATGGTATAATAAAAATATACCAAATATCAAAGGGTGTAAAATACCTTACCGCCAATAGAATCAATCCTATTAAAATTTGTATAATGTATGATTCTTTTCTCATTTTGTAACTATTTAATTTTCATTTAATTACATTTTTTTGGTCTACTTTCTACACACGGTGGAGACTAAATATAATCAACTTTTATTTTCCCTCTAATAAACACACCATCAAAATTAATATCTTTATAATTAATCTTTGGCTCAACCTTTAAATAGGTGAAATATGCAGGATTTCCATACTGAGATAAAACGGTGCATAAATTTACTTCTAAATTTTCACACAAACAATCTTCAATCTTCTTTACGTATCTTTCGTACTTGCCTTCGCTTTTATCATAGCCTAATTCATTGTGATATTGTATAGTGAGGTCTGACGGTATTCCAACAAAAGCCTCAAACGAATGCTCAATGCTTGAAAGCGAAGACGTCCCTAAATCTTCATCTATATTATATTTTTTTTCAAAAAACTTTTTCTCTAATATGAAGTGAACACAACATTTATTTGTTTCGTCCAATTTTGCTAAGTTTGATAAATCTTTACGAGCGTACAGAAACCTCCAACAGAAACCGCACTTAGTTTCAGTTTTCCACTCAGTAATCATTGTTTCAAAAAGGTCTGCTAAATTAACCATTTCTCTTGTTTTTTGATGTTACTATCTTATTGTAAGCTGCCGATATTGACGCCTTGTCCTTATCTTTCATTAGCTTTATATATACATCCCAATATCTAGTATTTTTAACTTTATCCCAATCCCAAATTTTACCATTCGCCAACTCATCTACTACATTTATAATCCCGTACTTCTGTAATTTCTGAACTCCTGCTGCTTGTAAGTCCTGTTGCCTGTCAAAATCATCAGTCGTGTCTACATCGTTTAACTTAGCCTCTAATTCATTGATAAAATTCAATTGATTTGTCATGAACTTTATAAATGGAACAAAATCTTTAGAGTTGACTTTTAGAATTTTTGATTTATCTACATTCAATAACCTAGTGGTTGCGTTTATAAAATCCCCTCCCATGATCATTACCTTTATATCCCAAACATCTTGGTAACTCAACTCAACAAAGTTACTACTTTTCTTTTTATTAATGTAATTCCTCTCCTCACTATACTTTAAAATCGTTTTTAAAGTTAATATTTCTTCTTCGTTAGTTATTGATAATAGTTCTTTTACATTCATTACCTACCGTATAAACCTCTTGAGGTAATTGAAAACTTCTTTACTCCTGAATACTCAGCATATTCTTTTTTAAAGTACTCGCATAAAAAATAGTCATCTGTATCTGTCAAATGTCCATACTCCTCATAAGTTATCTTGGTAACAGGGTGCTTAGTCTTTGATTTATGCTTAGTGCCGTCTGGTGCTTCTTTTACATTCTGATAATCATCAATCGTATTTGTACATTTTTCATCAATAGAATATTCAATATCAAATATATTGTTTGATAAAATGTCATTTATAAATAACCCTCTTAAATGTACACTTGGGTTCTTACTAGGAAGTCTCCGTTCAAGGTTATACCCTTTTAAATATCCCTCAATTAAAGTGAAGTAATTTTGCCCTTTTTCTAGCTTACTATCTGCCTTTAAAGAAGTTCTATCACCGTATATGTATATCTTAAGCTTGTTGTTTGGGTAAATCTTTTTGAATTTATTAACGGTGTGTCGTAGAGTATTGAATGGATGCTCTAAACATATTTCATTTATCTTTCTTGCATACATACCTTCTGCCTGATATATAGATAAAGAAGTGTAAGGGTTTACATTTTCATCAAAACTAATATGTAAAGGAATCTGATCGTTGTACTCATGCCGTTTAATATGCAGATTATAATTAAATCCTTTGTAAAATTCTCCCCCTACACTTACATTGCCCCAATTTCCCAATACGTTTACGCTGTATGAATTTGGGTCTTTTGTTTCTAATTGTTCATAATCATTAATTAAATTTCGATCTACGTACCCATACGTGCCACACGGACTACCTACCGTCCAATAATTGTCTTTGTAAGTTGTTTTAATTAAAATAGTAGTACCGCAACTGGAAATTTTTACAAAACTTTTAGGGTCAGGTAAGGTATAGTCTGTAGGCAACCAATGATAAGTATCTACCAAATCCTTTTTTACCCAACTCTTTTTACTTACCGGATTCCATGTTGCAAATAATATTTTTTTTCCTTCGCCCCTTAACGATAAATTACCCTGTTCATATTCTGATTTATCAAATTGATTTAATTCATCAAATAGCAAAAAGTTGTAACCCTCAATCCCTTTAGCCTTGTCTTCAGAATCTAATCCTGTTAATACCACTTCAGTATTTGATATTGATTTAAAACTCCTGTCTAGTGTAGTCCATGCTTGACTTAGCCGTGTAGTTTCAATCGCTTTTTTAAAGGATTTTTTAATTGTAGTCTTAACACGTGCAGATTCTTTTCTTAGCAGTATAGCATTATATCTGTTTGCAACGCATGATTTAGCTATATATTGACAAGATGATACCGTTTTAGATGAAGATTTACCACCATACTCCAATATCCTTTTTACTTTTGGATGGGTTTCTATTATATTTTCTATAACAAAAAAAACGGGATTAAACCATTTTTTAGAATATGTAATTGTCGGTATTTCTTTTTCCAATATCAATCTTCATATTTTTCTTGAAACTTTTTACCTAATTCTAAGCCTTTTATAGTGTTTTCCTTCTTGTCTACTAAGCCGTTTAGGCGTTGTGTTATACTAGGATTATAGAAATTTAAAAGACCTCCTATGATTTGGTTTTCTCTTATCTCTTCTTTAATCGCGCGACAGACCCCCACAAAGTCATCGTAATAATCATTTTGATTAGTAAAATATTGTTCAACTTCTCCATAGGTATCTCTACAAAAACGTTTAAATCCTTCAAATGTATATGGCACTTTTTGGGCTTCCTCTGTTCTGTATCCATCCTTTCCAACATATTGAACTTTTAACCATTCGTCAGCCTGACCT
>Ga0209633_10003607_pt1 | contig 14233 bp, 8 predicted proteins | sample Cruoilmetagenom1_FD_187290 | JGI IMG/M metagenome (GOLD analysis project Ga0209633, IMG submission 187290) | Oil polluted marine microbial communities from Coal Oil Point, Santa Barbara, California, USA - Sample 1 (SPAdes) (version 2) | ecosystem: Environmental > Aquatic > Marine > Oil seeps ... | reverse complement strand
CCGGCGTTTCGCCGGTCTCTATGCGAATAGCCATACCCTGGGTCAGGGCCATGGCCACTTTCGATCGCGCCCGGGCCAAAATGCGGCCCACGGTAGCGCGGCTGATTTCCATCTTTTCCCCCACAGCTTCGTGGGAGAGTTCTTCCAGGTCCGCCAGGCGCAGGGCTTCGACTTCGTCAAGTCCCAGCTCGATGTTTTCGAGTTTGCGCAGGGGAATTCCCTGGGGTTTGAAGTAGTTGACCGCCGGGTTGTATCGGATGCGGCGGGGGTTGCCGCGCTCTTCAACGCCATCGACCGTGTCGCCGACTCCACGGGGATTCCGCTCGAGGATGAAAAGGCGGAGATGACCGAAGGCATGCGCGACCAGCTCGGCATTGATGCGTTCGGGGCGGTGCCGGACACGGCCTAGAGCACTTTCCGTTCAGTTGGCATCACCGGCCCGATCTTCGGCAGCCGCGGCCGACGGCGACGTTTGGCTCGGCGTCAGGTTACCGCCGCGAACTGCCGGCTGTCCGGGTCGAGCGCCAGAAGTACCCCGTCGGCGATGTCGAAATAGGCGCCGCGCAGGCGCAGCCGGCCATCGGCCAGGCGTTCCTTGATGAAGGGGAAGGTCTCCAGATTCTCGATCGAATGGCGGACGGCGGCAAATTCCAGCGCCTGGGCCTGCGCCTCGATCGGCCGGTCGCCGGCCTCGCGCAAAGCCTCCATACGGGCGGGTTTCAACAGCGACATCCAGCGCTGGATGAAGCCGCGCTGCGCCTCGCCCTCGTAAATGCCGTCAAGGCCCTCGTAAATCCCGTCAAGGTATGCGCGCACGCCGCCGCAGCGCGCGTGACCCATCACCAGGATCGTTTCGACGCCGAGCCCGTTGACCGCGAATTCGAGCGCCGCGCTGGTCCCGTGATAGTCGCCGTGGGGCTCGAACGGCGGCACCAGATTGGCGACGTTGCGCGCAACGAAGAGCTGCCCCGGACCGGCGCTGAAGATGGCCGCGGGATCGACCCGGCTGTCGCAGCAGGCGATCACCATGATCTTGGGCGCCTGGCCCGCGGCCGCCAGCGCGCCATAAAGCGCTGCCTCCTCGCGGTAGCGGCCGGCAAGGAAGCGGCGATAGCCGTCGACCAGTTCGTCTACGTCATGCATGGGGTGGCTTCTCGTACTTGCTGTTCGACCTGTCGGAAGCGATTTATACCAGTTCGATCAGGGGCTGCTCTGCGTCGCGCTTGGCGGCGCGTCCGATTTGGCTCGCCCCAGTATATCCCGCCTCCTGAAGGTCGGCGAGGCACGCTGCGACCTGGTCCTGGGGCAGGCCGATCAGCAAGCCGCCCGCGGTCTGCGGGTCGAACAGGATCGGACGCTTCGCATCATCGCCGCCTGTCGCCAATTTACCGTCCGCGCTCCGCTCGTTATCCGGCTGCAGCGAGCTCACGATACCCTCGGCCATCACGGCCAAGGCGCCGTCCAGTACCGGGACCGCATCGAAGTCCAGCGTTACCCAAACCCCCGCAGGCTCGGCCATCTCGATCAGATGCCCGGCAAGGCCGAAGCCGGTGACGTCGGTGGCCGCGTTGGCGCCGTGTTGCCGCGCTATGCGCGCCGCGGGCCCGTTCGACTGCAGCATCGTTTCGACCGCCGCGTCGATCCGGCGGCCATCGGCGGCGTGGCGCATATCGGCGGCGAGCAGCGCGCCGGTCCCGAGCGGCTTGGTCAGGATGACCGCGTCGCCGGCCTTGAGGCCGCCCTTGCGCAGCATCGCCTCCTCGTCGATGAAACCGTTGACGGTGAAGCCCAGCATCATCTCGCCGCCCTCGCCGGTATGCCCGCCGATCAGCGCCACGTTGTCTACGGCGAAGGTCGCGAGCGCGCCGCTCAGCAGCTGCGTCAGGTCGTGGCCCATCTTCGCCGGGTTCGCGTAGGGCAGGGTCACCGCGGCGAGCGCCGAGGCCGGTTCGGCCCCCATCGCATGGATGTCGCCCAGGCAGTGGTTGGCGGCGATGCGGCCAAAAAGATAAGGGTCCTCGATGAAGGCGCGGAACTGATCGAAGGTCTGCACCAGCGCCTTGCCCGGCGGCGGGGTGATCACCGCGGCATCATCGGGATCATCGAGGCCGACGAGAATGTTTGGGGCGGCCGCCGGATTGGGTGAGATCGATGCCAGCGCTTTCGTTAGAACATCCGCCGGCACCTTGGCGCCGCAGCCGCCGCAGCGCATCGGATCGACGTCCGCCGTGCCGGCATCGCTGCCCTTACTCTCCATCTCCGGCAGTTCCTGGTATTTCCGCATCCAGCGCCGGTCGATCCAGTCCTTGAAACGCCACGCCCAACGGCCCTCGACCGAGAGCGCGGCGTAGGACAGCACCGCGCGTTTCTCGCCCATCGAGATCAGCGCGAGCGTGCGCGGTTGTGGGTGATAGGCGCGCGGCGTCCCGCCGGTCGCCAATGCCCGCAAGCTCGCCGCCAGCACCGGCCCCTCGCGCACGGCGTAGACGCCGCTCTTGGGCAATGGCCGGGGCTCGAAGGCGATCGTGTCGCCTGCCGCAAAGACGCGGGCATCGCTAATCGATTGAAGCGTGTCATGGACGCGGACAAAGCCGCGTTCGTCCAGCGCCAACCCCGTCTCGGCGAGCCAGCCAGCCGCCGCGCCCGGCGTCACCAGCACCGCACTGTCGAAGGCGAGGTCGAGCGCCGGCTCGCAGATGATCTTGCCATCGCGGATCGACCGCACCGTGTGTCCGCCATGAAAGGCGATGCCGGCCCGCGCAAGCGCCTTGCGCATGCGTTCCCTGGTCCCGTGGCCATGGGTCTCAAGGGGCTCGGCCGATTGCGCGACCACCGTCGTCGCAAACCCGTCGGCCGGCTTGCCGGCGCGCTCCAGCGCCGCGCGGACACGAAAATTGAGCGCCAGCGCCGCCTCGGTGCCGCCCGCGCCGGCGCCGATCACGACAAGGCGGTGGCGGCCGCCATCATCGACGATGGCCTGTTCGACGGCGCCCCAGCGCTCCAGAAAGCGGTCGACGGGCTTGACCGGGATGGCGATCTCCGCGCTGTCGATGGCATCCGTTTCGGGGGTCGAGCCGATATCGATGCTGAGGAAATCGAATGCGAGCGGCGGGCGTCCGGCGCAGGCGACCGTGCCGGCAATAAGGTCGATGCCGGTCGCCGCCGCCTGGTAGTAGCGCGCACCGGCGAAGCGGGCCAGAGCGCGCAGGTCGAGATGCGTCTCCTCGAGCGTGTAATGCCCGGCGAGATAGCCCGGCAGCATGCCGGAGTACGGGGTGAACGAGGACGGCGAGACGATATTCAGCCGCACGCCCGGTTCCGGCTTCATGCCGAAGCTTTTCAGCACCGCGACATGGGCATGGCCGCCGCCGACCAGCACGATGTCGCAAGTGACGGGGGCGTCAGTCTGCATGGGTGCCGAGGTGGTGAGAGGCGCGGCTACGGGCGTGGAGGTGCGTCCCAGTGGGGAATTGGCGGAAGAGGGTGGGAGTCGAACCCACCAGACACGCCTGGCGCGTCCCAACGGGTTTGAAGCCCGCGCGGCCCACCGGGAACCGATCCTCCTCCGTATCTCTGGCTAGCATGGTCGGCCCATCGAGGTCCAAGCGAATCAATCCGCTTTCGCGGGCTCTTGAGGGGCAGGGGCCGTGTCGCCTGCCCCAAAGACGCCCGCCGCCGGGCGCAGAACCTCGCGCTCGTTGCCGAGCCGGCGGGTGAATTTGACCTTGTCGAAGAACTCCAGCAGTTCGATGCTGAGGTTGCGGCCCATGCCCGACCAGTCGCGGTAGGCGGCGACGCTGAAACGGCCGCCCGGCAGAGCGCGCGCCTCCCGTTCGGCGATGCCGGCCAGCGTCCCCAGTGCCTCCTGGGTCATATAGCGGTTGGCCGAAACGCGGGCGACCAACCCGATCTTGGCGACCCGTGCCAGCAGGCGCGTGATCTGGTCTTGTGTCGTGCCAAGCGCTTCGGCGATTTCGTGGATCGTCGGCGGGCGCGCGCCGGCTTCGTCCATGATCGCCTGGACGCGCTGCCAATCCTTCTCGTCGGCCGGGCTCAGCACGGCGGCAAAGCCGCGTCGCTGCAGCACCGCGCCGGCGCCGGAGATCTCGCCCGACCCGATCAGTGCGCCGACGATGTGGTCGAAAACCGCCCACCGCACGCGCAGCGGCAGGGAGCGCATCAGGGCAGGCCCGTTCGCGCCGCCGGCATTCGGGTGAGCCCGGTGCCAATCTTCCAATGCCGCAAGGACTGCTGCGGCGAGGGCGTCGTGATGCGCTTGTGTCAGCCCGATCGTCTCGTCATCGCCGACGCAGCAGACATCGACCCGCGCGCGCAACGCTTCGGCCTCCGCCGGGTTCAGGTTCCAGGCTGCCTCGAGCGCATTGAGCGGCGCGCCGGCGGGCGATGCGGCGAGGATCGCGGCCAACGCCGCCTCGCGGTCCGGATCGAGCAGCGCGTGCAGCCAAGCCAGGCGCTCGGGCCGGGCCCGGCCGCGCCGCGGCGAGAAGGGATCGACGATCTTGCCGCCGCCCAGTGTGCGCCGCGCCGACTGATCGCGAATGATGACCGCATCGCCCGCCTTGGCGCTGACCGGCATGTCGAGCACCAGTTGCGCAAGCCCCGAGCCCTTCGGCTCGATTGCCTTGTCTTCGAGCAGCGCCACCCGGCCGGTCACGTCAGCCGTCCCGAGATGGATATGAACCGGGGTCCAGTGTTTGAGGGCGCGCCCCTCCGATCCCAGTACCTTGAGCGCAATATCGATCCGCCGGCTCGGCGCGTGCGCCCGTTCCGCGACGATCCAGTCGCCGCGCTTGATCTCTTCTTTCCGGATGCGTCCGGCGAGGTTGATGGCGCAGCGGTCGCCCAGCACGGCCTCGTCGACCGGCCGGTCCTGGGCGCGCAGGCCGCGCACGCGGAGCTCGCGGCCCTGGGGCGACAGGATGACGGCGTCGCCGGTCCTTACCGAGCCTGCGCTGATCAGCCCGGTCACCACGACGCCGGCGCCGGCGACGGTGAAAGCGCGGTCGATGGCGAGCCGGAAGTTGCCTTGCGGCACCGCGCGCTCCTCGCTCTCCACGAGCTGGCGCAGATGCGCGGCGACGGCGTCCACGCCGGTGCCTTGCGTGGCGGAAACGGGAAAGATCGGCGCGCCGGCCAGACATGTTCCATCGAGCAAGGCCGCGATCTCATTCGTTGCAGCAGATATCCGCGCGTCGTCGACCATGTCGATCTTGGTGAGCACGACGAACCCTGTTTCGATGCCCACCAGATCGAGGATGTCGAGATGCTCGCGGGTTTGCGGCATCGGCCCGTCATCGGCGGCAACCACCAGCATGGCGGCGCCCGCATGCGCCGCCCCGCGCGCGGGATCGCCGTCGCCGCCGATCCACCACAGGAACATGGCGAGCGGCAGCAGGTGATAGAGGCCCGTCATGGCGGTTGCGCCGAAGGGGGCGAGCTCCGGCATCGGGAGATCCGGACCGGTCTGCTCAAAATCCGGCCGGCGCGCGGCGAACCCGACCAACACCAGATAACTCAAGAGCAATAATGCCCACATGGCGCCTGCCTCACCTCCGGGCAGCGTTCCCTGGAGCAGCCCGCGCCCATAGACCGCCGCGGCCGCACCGCCGGCGATCAGAGCAAGCCCGCTGGCCAGGCGCACATATGCCATCACCGGCGCGTGTTTCGACGGTGCGCGGGGCAAGGCGGGCAGGTTTGCGGCAAGCGCCTCGGACCTGATCATCACAAAGAGCGCGACATAGGCGATCGCGGCCGGAACAAGCGCGTGCGCCGCGACGGCGGTCCAGCCGGTCCCCGTGGCATCGGCGATGACGAATATGGCGGCTCCCATCACAGGCGGGATGAGTTGTCCGTTGCTGGAAAAGGACACTTCCAGGGCGGCTGCGCGGCCGGTGGCGACACCGGTGCGTGCCATGACCGGCGTGGTTTCCCGGCTCGCCCGGATCACCGCATGCGTGGAGCCGGCCGACGTAAGACCGCCCACAAGTGAGGATATCGCCGCTGCGTGGACGGTCCCGCCTCTCAGGTGACCGACGAGGGACATTGCGCATTTGGCGACATAGGCGGTCCCGCCGGACCGGTCCATCAGAGCACCGAGCACGACCAGGGGGAAGACGAGGGTTGCGGAGACCTCCAGCGGGCGACCGAGGATGCCCTCCGTGCCGACCCACAGCCGTTCAAGCGCGTGAACCGTTCGCACCCCGGTCCAGCGCATGGCATCAGGCATGAACGGGCGGTCGCCGAAGAACAGATAAAACCCGATGAGGACGGTGACGATCAGGAGCGGCAGTCCTGCCGCCCGGTAGATCGCGAGGCCCAGGAGCCCGGTGCCGCCGATCAGCACCGTGAGGTCAACGCCGGACACCGGCGCCCCGCCTCGAACGTTGAGGAACGTCAGATAAGCCGCAAACAAGAGAGCCAACAGGACCAGGAGCCAGTCATAGGCCGGCAGTGCGTCCCGCCTGCTGGCCGCGAACAGGGGAAAGGCAAAGGCGGACAGAGCCAGCCCGAACAGCAAATGGACGGCGCCCATGCGCTGCCAGCCAAGGGCGATGGTTTGGTCCGCACCGAGCGCCGCCCGCAGCCACGCCGGCACATCGAAGGCGGTTGCGAACTGGATGGCAATCCAGATGAGGGCGAGAGCCACGCAGATGGCGGCCGGCCGGCCGGAGAGACGACGGGCGCCGGCACCGCCCTTCACCGCCACGTCTCCCGAACCGTCGATCAGCTGCGGCGCGTTCATTGCCCCTCGCCTTCGCCCCAGGCGTCTCTATTCGAGCAATCCCAGCTCGCGATACGCTTTGAGGGCGCCGTCATGGAGGGGAGCGGTCAGGCCTTCCTTGATCATCTGGGCCGGGTCCAGACCCGTGAATGCCGGATGGAGAAGCCTGAATGCCTTGATGTCGCCGACGACCGCCTTGACGAGCGTGTAGACCGCATCCTCAGGCACGGCGCTCGATGTGACGATGGTCGCGCTGACACCGAAGGTCGCGACCGCCTCCATATTGGTGTACATGCCCGCGATAATCGAGGACTTCCGATAGAACGGGTTCTCGGCAACCAGCGCATCGATCTTCGACCCGGTCACCTGGACCAGATTGGCATCGCATGAGGTCAGCGTTTCCTCGGTCAGGGCGGAGGGATGGCCGACCAGCCAGAAATAGGCGTCGATCTCGTTGTCGCAGAGAGCATCGCCGGTGTCGGTGGCGGGCAGTTCCAGCGCTTTCTTGAGATCCGAGCGCTTCCAGCCAAGCGCCCTCTCAAGGACTTCCCATGTACTGCGCGCGCCGGAGCCCGGATTGCCTATGCTGAGGCGCTTGCCCTTGAGGTCTCCGATGGTTTCCACGTCTGCGTCCCGGCGCGCCACGATGGTGACCGGTTCGGGATAGATCGAAAAAACCGACCTCATATCCCCGAACGCGCCTTTTTCGGCAAAACCCGCCGAGCCGCGATAGGCATGGAACTGAAGGTCCGACTGTACGACACCGAAGTGCAGGTCGCCCGACCGGACGGCCTCGACATTGTCGATGGAACCATTGGTCGCTTCGACCCAGCAGCGAAAGCCGTGCTCCTTGCGCGCCTCGTTGACCCGCCGGCATATGGCGCCGCCGGTCGGGTAGTAGACGCCGTTCACGCCGCCGGTACCGATGCTGATGAATTTCTGTTCGGCGTGCGCCGGTCCGCCCGCGGCCGCAACCGCAACCACAACGGCACAGGCCGCCGCCAAGAAAAGTCCCCTCATGGTCCGCGTTCCTTCGTTCCGCCATTACGGACATGGCACTGCGGGGGATTAAAGGCCGACAACGCCCGCACCGCAAGGGGGCTGCGCGCCGTTACTCGCGCACCGCAAGGACGGAACAGGTCGCATGACGCGTGATGCGCTCGGCATTCGGGCCCAGCACATAGTCGCGCGGCGAGGCCGGATGCGTGCCGACGACGATCAGATCGGCCTTGACCGTGTCCGCCGCCTTGAGGATTTCCTCGTAGATCTTGCCGTGGGCGACGATGTGCTGCGTCTTGACCTGTTTGGGCATGTTGCCCTTGACGAAGGCATGAAGCGCCTCGTTGGCCTGTTCGACCATCTTGTGCTCATGGCCGGACGGGAAGAACGAACCGACAATGCTCAAACCGAAGTCCGGCACGACGGTCACCACATGCAGGGTGTCACCCTCTTCTATGGTCTCGCAGGCGGCGGCCAGAACCCGTGCCGACGCCTTTTCCTGGCTCAGATCGACCGCGGCCAGAACCCGGCGGAAGATATTCATGGGCTTACTCAGCTCCTTGTGGCACGGAGGCCGGCATGGCCTCCCGGCGGCGGCGTTGCAGGAAGTAGATGAAGCCCAGCAGCAACAGGGCCGGAATGTAGAACAGCTGCCTCGGCGGCTGCGGAGCGGGCACCAGCAGAGAGCTGATCACCTGGTCGAAGTCGAACCCGGCTTTTTGCGCCGCGGAGTCGAAGGTGGCATTTTCGACCGTCACCTTGCCGTCGGCCTCGGTGATCTCCAGACCGAAGGCTTCGAGCCGTTCCGCGCCACTCGCCTCGTCGCCGACCTTGATCACCATGGTCAGGGTGATCGGTTCGCCGACATCGTCGACGCCGTCGACAATGGCGCGCAACTCGCTACCGGGCTCTGCGTCGCCGACGGCTTGCGAGATCGTGGCCGGTTCGACCGCCGAGTAGGGCGGCGAAATCATGTCCATCCAGAAACCGGGGCGGAACAGCGTGAAGGCGATCAGGATCAGCGCCACGGACTCCCAGATCCTCGACTTGGATATGAAGTAACCCTGGGAACCGGCGGTAAATATTAAGATCGCCGCCGTCGCGACAACGAACACGATAATGCCCTGCAGGAAGGTGACGTCGATCAGCAGGAGATCGGTGTTGAAGATGAACAGGAACGGCAGAAGCGCGGTTCTGAGCGAATAGAAGAACGCGACGAAGCCGGTTCGTATGGGATCGCCGCCGGACACCGCCGCAGCGGCGAAGGAGGCAAGCCCCACGGGCGGCGTCACATCCGCCATGATGCCGAAGTAGAACACGAACAGGTGGACCGCGATCAACGGTACGATCAGGCCGGACTGCTGGCCGAGCGCGACGATGACGGGCGCCAGAAGCGACGACACGACGATGTAGTTCGCCGTGGTCGGCAGGCCCATGCCGAGGATCAGGCTCAAGATCGCCGTGAAGATCAAGATCAGCATGATCTGGCCCTGGCTCAGGAACTCGACCAAGGCGGCAAGCACGGCGCCGACGCCGGTCTGCGACACCGCGCCGACGATGATGCCCGCGGCCGCCGTGGCGATGCCGATGCCGATCATGTTGCGGGCGCCGGAGATCATGCCGTCGATCAGTTCGTTGAAACCGCGCTGGAACGATCCGTCCATCCCCTCGCCCCGGAACATGGAGAACAGCGGGCGCTGGACGAGCAGGATGAACATCATCAGGGCCGTCGCCCAGAATGCCGACAGCGACGGCGACAGCCGCTCGACCATCAGGCACCAGATCAGGACACCCACGGGAAGCAGAAAGTGCAGGCCGGATTTGATTGTCGGGGCCGGCTCGGGCAGCCGGATGACCGGCTCGTTCGGGTCGTCGAGTTCAAGCTCGGGCTGGCTGGAACAGAACTTGATCAAGAGGACGACGCCGGCGATCAGGGCCGCAGCGATGATCCAGGGAGCGGAGGCGCCGCCCCAGGTTCCGATCAGGTTGACCAGATAGAAGATCCCGAAGGCGCCGATCACCGTGTTGCCGAGCACCATGGCGCCGGTCGACAGGAACTTCATGCGCTGGTCTTCATCGGCGCGTTTGCCTATGACCATGAACACCACGGCCTGTATTGCCAAGACCGCGACGATCGCCAGCAAGCGATTCTCATGGCTGCCGAGCGCCTGGAACAGTTCGAACAGGTAATAGATGCCGCTGGCAATGGCCATGACGACCGCCAATGTGACACCGAAGGAGACGAGCGCCCATTTCATCGGCTTGGGTTCGCCGGCGCGCGGCAGGCCTTGCATGTTCTGCTTCATCGCTTCGAGGTGAACGATGTAGACCAACGCGATGTAAGAGATGATGGCGGGCACGAAGGCGTGCTTGACGACTTCGAAATAGGAGATGCCGATATATTCGACCATCAGGAAGGCCGCAGCGCCCATGACGGGCGGCATGATCTGGCCATTGACCGAGGACGCGACCTCGACCGCACCCGCCTTTTCCGCGGTGAAGCCGACACGGCGCATCATCGGGATCGTGAACGTGCCGGTGGTCACCACATTGGCGATCGACGAGCCTGAGATCAGCCCGGTCATGCCGGAGGCGACGACGGCCGCCTTGGCCGGGCCGCCGGAGAAATGGCCCATCAGCGAAAACGCGACCTTGATGAAGTAGTTGCCCGCGCCCGCCTTGTCGAGCAGGGCGCCGAACAGGACGAACAGGAACACGAGATCGGTCGAGACGCCGAGCGCGATGCCGAACACGCCTTCGGTCGAGATCCACTGGTGGTACGCGACGGCATCGAACGTCGCGCCCTTCCAGGCCAGGAAGCCCGGCGCATAGGGGCCGAGGAACGTGTAGCCGAGGAACACCATGGCGACGACCATGAGCGGCGGGCCAAGCGCCCTCCGTGTCGCCTCGAGCAGGAAGATCATGCCGGCGACCGCGACGATGACGTCGAGCGTGTTGGCGTTGTTCGGCCGGTCGGACAGCCGGGTGCCCATGATCGACTTGATCAGGGACGTATCGAACAAAAAGAGATAAAGCGCGCACATGGCACCGAGCACGGCCAGGGCCCAGTCGGCTCCGGGTATGCGGTCACGCGGCGAAGATTTGAAGCCTGGAAACACCAGGTAGGCGAGGAAAATGGCGAAGGCCAGGTGAATTGGCCGGGCCTCGCGGCTTGAAAAAACGCCGACGCCGGTCGTGAACGGCAGGGGCGAGGCAATCCAGACCTGGAAGATCGACCAGGCCAGCGCCACCGCGGAAATGAACAAGGCGATCTGGGTGTTTGTCGGTGCCCGGCCGCCCGTGTCCGAGGACGCTACCAGGTCGTCAAGTTGGTCATCGCTAAGTTTGGTTTCTTTCGCATCCTCTGCCATCTGCCCGCATCCCCTCGCTGATGGTAGTCACTCCCCAAAAAGTGAACCGGGACGCGGGCGCCAATGGCCCCGCGTCCCCGTTCTGAACCGGCCGGCTACATCCAGCCCTGTTCCTTGTAGTACTTCACCGCACCTTCATGCAGAGGTGCGGAGAGGTTGTTCTTGATCATCAGTTTCTGATCGAGATTGCCGAAGGCGGGGTGCATCTTCTTGAAGCGCTTGAAGTTCTCAAACACCGCCTTGGTGATTTCGTAGACCACTTCGTTGGGCGTCTTGGTCGAGGCCACGAAGGTCGCGCCGACACCGAATGTCGTGGTCTCGCCGTCGCTGCCCTTGTACATGCCGCCCGGAATGGTGGTCATGGCGTAGTAGTCGTTGTCGGCGGCAAGCTTCTTGATCACGTCGTTGTCGACATTGATCAGCTTGGCGTCGCACGAGGTCGTCGCTTCCTTGATCGACCCGTTGGGATGACCGACGGTGAAGATGATGGCGTCGATCTTGTTGTCGCACAGCGCAGCCGCCTGTTCGGACGACTTGAGCTCGGACGCGAGCGTGAAATCGCCCATGGTCCAGCCGAGCTTCTCCATCACGACTTCCATGGTGCCACGCTGGCCGGAGCCGGGATTGCCGATATTGACGCGCTTGCCTTTCAGGTCCTCAAACTTGCTGATGCCTGAATCGGCGCGGGCGATGACAGTGAAGGGCTCGGGATGAACCGAGAACACGGCCCGCAGCTCCTTGAACGCGCCATCGGGGAACTTGTCAGCCGCCGTGCCGTTATAGGCATGGAACTGCCAGTCGGACTGGGCAACGCCCATATCCAGATTGCCGGCGCGGATGCCGTTGATGTTGGCCACGGAACCACCGGTCGTGTGGGTGCACTTGATGTCGTGGGCCGATGTACCTTTGTTGACCAGGCGGCAGATAGCACCGCCGACCTGGTAGTAGACGCCGGTCTGGCCGCCGGTGCCGATGGTGACAAAAGTCTCGGCTTGAGCCGTGCCCGCGACCGCAAAAGAGCCCAGGACGGCAGCACCGAGGATGCCAAGTTTTTTGAACTTCATTGTTTATTCACTCCCTGTTGTAACTTCGGGATAACTGCGTTTACGTGACGCACAACATCGAGGATGCCCAGTCGACGCGTTCAACCCGTTGGCGAATAGTTGCCCGTTTTTACCGTCAACCGCAAGTGCCGAGGGGGCAGGAACGGATGGCAGTGCCGGCCGGAGCGGCCGGATCGCTTGGCGTCTCGATGTGATCTGTATTTGTACACCAATCTATTTGCCGCGTCACTCCAGGGACTTGGCGCCATGGGTGGTGATAGCGGTTTATCGTTAACGCCGATCGGATTGGGGTCGCAGGTTATTCGTAGCTTTCCATTGGCCAGTAGCCTTGAGCGATCATCGCCTGCAGCACCTGCCAGTCGGTCGGCGTGTCGATGTTGGCGCTGCGCTCTTCGGGCATGACGAACGGCACCGTATGCTCGGGCAGAAAGGTATTCTCGCGCAGATAGGCATTAAGAGCGACAAGGTAAAACGCCCCGTTCAGCACGTAGACGTCGGGCAGCGCCTGACGGGGGCCGGTATATTTGCGCTCCATGAAAGGCGCGATACGCCCCTCCTCCACGGTCAGCATCTTGGCGGGATGAGGGCCGGTATACCTGCACAGGCTGACGGCGGCATCGGCGTCCGGCGTGGCCTCGAGCAGCGCGACAAGCGCGCCCAGGTCTTTGAGCATGCGCAACGGGCTTGTGACCTGCAGCAGCAGGAGCCAGCCGTCCGAAATTCCGGCCTGATCGATCAAATGATCGACGGCGGCCTCGGTCTTGGCCGCGTCCCCGGCGTGTTCGGCCGGCCTCAGTGCCGGCGCCGCCACATCGTAGCGCTTCGAGATGTCGTACATTTCCGGGTCGTCGGTCGAGACGATGACGCGGTCGACCGACGGCGCGGCGCGGGCGAACTTGATCGTCCGCTCGAGCAGCGTGTCGCCGCCGAGTTCCAGCAGGTTCTTACGCGGTATGCCCTTGGAACCTCCGCGCGCCGGGATGATGGCGGTGACGGGCTTGTCTCTCAGCATGCGCAATCCTGACGGCGTTCAGTATCTCAGCATCTTCTCGATCGACAGATCGGCGACCGCAACCACGTCGGCGATGTTGCGTCCGGCATCGCCGTCGCCATAGACCGTGTCCGTGGCGCGTTCCGTCGAGGCCCAGCAGCGGTCGATGGCTGCCCTGATTTCGGCCACGTCGTAACCCACGTCGATCACGTTGCGGCCCCGGTCGCGGCCCTGCTGCCGGCTGCCGATATTGACCGCCGGCACGCCGAGATAGGCGCATTCGCGGATCGCCACGCTGGAATTGCCGACGATGCCGTTGGAGTTGATCAGGACCGACAGGAAATCGAGCGGCTTCATGTTCTTGTAAAAGTGCACCCGGCTCATCGGGTAGTTCTCCCGGTAGATGCGGATGCCTCTCGACGTGCCGTCGGAACCGGCATCGACATTGGGCCAGAACCACAGCGTCGGATATTCGCCCGCGCGAACTGCCGACAAAGTGTGGGTGACATGATCCAGGGCGCGCTCATACTCCGTGGTGACCGGGTGCTGCAGCACCACGATGTATCCGTCCGACAGATCGACATCGCTGCCGACGCCGCCATAATCCGCCAACGTGGCGCCGAGGTCGCGCGGTTCGGCGCCGCGCGCCATCCGGGCCAGGTCGATCGACGGGCAACCGGTGACGAAGACACGGTCGGGGTCCTCTCCCATGCGCACCACCCGCTCCGCCGCCTTGTCCGACGACACCAGATGGATATCCGCGAGCTTGGTGACCGCGTGGCGCACTTTCTCATCGATCGAGCCGGTGATCTCACCGCCCTGGATATGGGCCAGCGGAATGTTCATGTAGGACGCGGCGACCGCCGTCGCCATGGTCTCGAACCGGTCGGCGATGGTCACCACCATGTCGGGCTTCAGGTCGTTGAACACGGTGGCAAGCTCCGCCAGGCCGAGACCGGTGGATTTGGCCGAGGTCACCAGATTCTCGCCCTCGAGGATCATGTAGACCTGACGGTCGATCTTGAAGCCCTCCTGCTCGATCACGTTGACCGCATTGCCGTAGCGG
>Ga0209633_10003606_pt1 | contig 14237 bp, 9 predicted proteins | sample Cruoilmetagenom1_FD_187290 | JGI IMG/M metagenome (GOLD analysis project Ga0209633, IMG submission 187290) | Oil polluted marine microbial communities from Coal Oil Point, Santa Barbara, California, USA - Sample 1 (SPAdes) (version 2) | ecosystem: Environmental > Aquatic > Marine > Oil seeps ... | reverse complement strand
TCCTTGCCCACAATAATTCTATCCTCAATAATTGGCGGACTAGCAGGAATATTATACAATAAAGCAATGATTTCAGGGCTTAACTCTGTATGGAATGATGCTATACACGCTGATATGCTTGAAATTTATATAGTTCCACAAACCATAATAACAGGAATTATAATTGGAGTCATTATTTCTCTTCTTTCAATCTATTTAGTAACTGCACGAAGACTAAAGAAAACTATTATTTCAACTATTCAAGATCAGGCCGATAGTCACAATTTAAAGAAAAACAGATTTAGTAAAATCATTGCTTTAACAGGAATATCAGGGTCAATAGCTTTAGTACTATATTCGGTATTAGGTTCCATTGAAAACAGTACTTCATTAACTTTAACAGGGGGATTATTGTTCATTGTGGGTTGTGTACCTTTGATTTCAATAATGATGAATAAAAAAAATAGCGGGAAAGATTCACAAAAAAAGACCCTTGATTTTTGGAGTCTGGCAATCATAAATACGGGAAGAAACAAGAGTAGAAATATTGCTGTAATTGCTTTACTGGCCATAGGAACATTTACAATAATTGTAACCGGTGCTAACCGATTAACCTTTTCGGGAACTGAAAATCAACGAAAGTCAGGAACAGGAGGATATAAACTCTGGGTCGAGAATACTCTTCCATTATTACAAAATCTAAACACTGATGAAGGCAAAAAACATTACGGCCTGGAAAATGAGAGAATTCTTGACAATGTAAGTTTTGTTCAGCTCAATAATTTGCCCGGAGATGACGCAAGCTGCTTAAATTTAAATCAAGTTCAGAACCCTCAGATTCTTGGAATAAATTCTAAAGTATTTGATAGTTTGGGTGCGTTCTCATTTGCAAAACTACTGACAGAATCAGATAATCCATGGCTTGAATTAGATAAAGATTATGGCCCGGATATAATTCCTGCAATAGCAGACCAAACAATTATCCAATGGGGTATTATGAAATCGATCGGTGATACTTTAACCTATGTTAATGAATCAGGAAAAGATATTAAACTTGTGCTGGTTGGAGGTCTGAAAAGCTCAGTATTCCAAGGAAACATTCTGATTTCTGAGAAGCATTTTATAGTTAATTTCCCTGGGTCAAGTGGATCCAACATTATGTTAATTGATGTACCTGAAGTCGATATTGATGAAGTTGAGAGTCTTCTGAATAATTTTTTAACAGATTATGGCATTGAAATATATTCTGCATCGAAACGACTTCAAGACTTTTATTCAGTAACCAACACTTACCTTACAATCTTTATGATTTTAGGTGGGCTGGGCGTTATTCTGGGGACATTCGGACTTGGAATAGTGTTAATGAGAAATATGATTGAAAGAAAACATGAGATTGCAATATTCGAAGCACTAGGTTTTAAAAAATCACAAATCTTCAAACTCATCTTTACAGAAAACCTATTTCTATTAATCGCCGGAATTGTGGTTGGATTTATATCGGCAACCATTGCAATACTACCTTCAATATTATCTCCGGCATTTCATATTCCCGGCAGTTTCCTTTTTGTATTAATATTGATAGTCTTTATTAGTGGATTGCTGTGGATTTACATTCCGGCAAGGCTGGTGATGAAGAATATGCTGATTGAAAATTTAAGAAAAGAGTAAGGTTAACTCTTTTTTAATCATGTTAATAGAGTCAATTGACCAGTTGGTAGAATAATACAAATCCTTAAAGAAATAGGTTAATCATATACTTCATTTTGCTATTTTTAGAGATTATTTTCAATAATACGAGACCATACATAAGAGATGATGTAATTAAGTATTTTATTAATGAAAAGATAAATATTATGAATAAGAAGACCAACTATTTAGGGCTGATTGCATTACTGATAATCAGCCAAACAATTATAGGATATTCACAGTCTGGTGCCCCTGAAGAATGGAAACAATTCAGAGGACCTGAAAGAAGTGGAATATCGACAGAAACCTTACCCCCACTAGACTGGACACAATCTCAACCCGAACTAATATGGAAAAAAGAAATTGGATCAGGTTTTTCTGAACTAGTTATTTCCGAAGGTGTAGTTTACACCATGATTAGTGAACAAATTGATAGTGTATCCGGGTTTGAATATGTTGTTGCCTTTGATGAAAACACCGGGAATGAAATTTGGAAAACAAAAGTTGACTCAATTTATATAGATGCTGATGGATGGGGAAACGGACCAAGGTCTACACCGGCTATTGATGAAAACAATATTTACAGTTTTAGTAGTTTCGGAAAACTATCAGCAAATTCAAAAAAGGATGGCACTGCTATATGGCAAGCCGATTTTATAAAAGACTTTGGAGGTCCTATTCCCAGATGGGGTTTTGCATCATCGCCACTAATTATTGATAACAAAATAATTATGGAAGTTGGCGGTAATGATTCAAAAACATTTGCTGCATTTAATAAAAATAATGGTGAAGTAATTTGGGCCTCAGGTGAAGGACCTGCTTCGCACGATTCTCCTCTACTAGTAACAATCGATGGTCAGCAACAAATTATTTTTGCAAACGGCAGAACATTGTACTCATACAATACCGAAGGTGACACATTATGGACATATAATATGCCTTTTGGAGGCGCCACAGCGATACCTGTTCTCATTGAATCAAATAAACTATTTGTTTCTGCTGTTCGTAATCCTGGTTTCTTCATAGTTGAAGTTATAGATAATAAAGCTTCGGAGTTACTCACCGGAAGCAGTATGAAGAATGATTTTAGTTCATGCTGTTATTATGATGGAAATATATACGGATTCCATGTGGCAGCATTACGTTGTATTTCAGCCGAGACCGGAGAAGTAAAATGGACAAAAAGAGGGTATGGCAAAGGAAGCCTTATTATAGTTGATGATAAACTTATTGTTCTTTCTGATAAAGGAAAGCTTGTAGTAATCGACACCAATCCTGATATCTATACTGAGATAGGCTACATTCAGGCTATAACAGGAAAATCATGGACTGCTCCTTCTTATACAAATGGAAAAGTGTTCGTTAGAAACTTAACAGAAATGGCAAGTTATAAATTTAAGTAGTTATTCACATTTTAATCTAAGCAATCATGAAATTAATTATATATCAGATTTTCTTTATTAGCATTTTTATGTGTAGTTCATCAATTATGCAAGCCCAGGATGTGGATAAAATTATTGACTTACACATTAAGGCTCACGGAGGTGCAGAAAAATGGGAATCAATAAAGTCGATGAAAATAACAGGGCGGTTTACTGCTTTCAGTGAAGAAGAAGATATTGTCATACTAAAAACAGATGACGGAAAATATTATAGCGATTTACATCTTGGACAATTTAAAGTGAAGGAAGCTTTTAACGGACAAAACGGATGGACAATAGACCCATGGCATGAATTCTTATTTCCGCGTGAATTAAATAAAGAAGAGGTGAATGTATTTATGCAAAAAGCGGAATTTTTTACACCATTTTATAATTACAAAGAAAAGGGACATGAGGTAGAATTATTAGGTGAACGAAAAGTTGATGGAGTTGATGTATATGCCATAAAATTAACCAGGTCAAATGGCAAATCAGAAACATGGTATCTGGATGCAGATACGTACCTTGAATACAAATGCGAATCTGGTTGGGTTGACTTTGCCTTCCCAAGTCCAGCAGAATCTTATTTTGATGACTTCAGAACTGTAAATGGGCTGGTTATTCCATATTTTGTTGAACGTACATTTTTCCAACGTGACAGAATTACTCAAATTGAAAATATTGAATTTAACATCAACATAGATGATAGTATATTTGTGATGCCTAGAAGTAAAGAAATCGAAAAGCTGGACTTTTTAATAGGCAATTGGGATGTCAAATTTGATATTATGACAAGACGTGGCACATGGTATAATTTTGACAATACTACTTCATCTATTAAGTTTATTGGTACAAATATAATACAGGAAAAGATCAATTACAATAATACATATGTACAATCAAAAACTATTGATTATACTTATAATTCTTCTACAAGAAAATACAGGATAGCTGTTCTTAATGGATTTTCATCAGATATTGAACTATTTGAAGGGAACTTTAATGATAGTACGTTTACCATAGAAAACACAAATATAAGTTACGGAGATTCAATACAAAACAGGCCTTCTTGGCAGATTGAAATGAGTAAAATTGAAGATAGTGGTTTTACTGTTGAAATGAAAGTTTCAAGAGATAAAGGAGAAACATGGAGTGCAAGGGAGAAGTTTACTTATGTTCGCAGGAAAGAATAATCTGTTTTACAGTGTGGGACCTTGTCATACTGAAAACCTCAGTTAAATATGGAGTGAAGCATCTCCTGCTATAAAGTTTGAGTTTCTTCACAGATTGCAACTATTAGTGTGTGAATTACCCAGATAACACCGATTACCAACTAAATTGCACCTTTAGTTCATTTTAATTCTAAAGCTGCTTTAATTGTGTACCTGCCAGATGCAGGCTGGTCGGCATTGCTATTGTAATTTTTAAAATGCCTTTCAGCGCATTCTAAAAAACAATTGGGATAACTTGTTAGTCAGAGTCTATGTTACAAACTTAAACTAGAGGAATAGTCCCGTTAGGGACATAATATTTCTAGAGGTAAAATACACCCATGAGAAAGTCCCGTTAGGGACGAAATGTAATAAACATAAGCACTAATGCACACAAAATGAATTCAATAATATATCGTCCCTAAAGGGACTTGAAAATAATTTTAATTGACTTTTCTAGAAACATTTCGTCCCTAAAGGGACTATTAAAGGGAATAAGTTAAACTTGAAACCTAATCATGTCTCAGTGACTCAACAGGATCCTGTTCAGCAGCTTTCTTTGCTGGCAACCAGCCAAATATAATTCCAACTGAGGCTGCAACGCCAAATGAAAGCACTATAGAACCAAATGAAACTATTGTAAGGATATCAGTGGTTGCTGTTATTATTTTAGCCATAATAACCCCAACTAGTATTCCAATTAGTCCACCTGTTATACTAATAAAAGTAGCTTCCGCTAAAAACTGAAATACAATATCTTTTTTGGTAGCACCTATGGCACGCCTCACTCCTATCTCACGGATTCTTTCCATAACAGATGCCAGCATAATATTCATGATACCTATGCCACCAACGATTAAAGATATTCCTGCGATAGCTCCCAGTACGATATTGAAGATGTCTTTAGTTTTTTGTTCTTGCTTTAGTAATAATTCGGGTATTGTTATTTCAAAATCATCAACACCATGGTGCCTTCTGTTAAGAATATGCTTAATAGCTTCAGTAGTAGCAGATAACTGACTACTTTCTTTAACCTGAACAACTATTTTATTTAGTTGATTCTGCTCTTCTCCACCATCGCCTCCTGATGATGTAACCATCATACTATTCCCAAAATAAAATACCTGAGAGCCACTTGTAAGAGCAGATTGAGCCATCAATGACCGATCCTTATACCTAAGTAATATTGTCTTAATGGGAACATAAACATTTCTGTTGTATCCACTAACACCCAAATCTTCAGCTTTTTTACTTACAGCAACACCTTTTAATACACCTATCACCTTTAACCAAATACTACCACACTTTAATTGTTTTCCAATTGGGTCTTCTTTGGGGAAAAGTTTGGCTACTACTTCAGGACCAATAACGCAAACTGGTGCCCCAAGCTCTGTTTGTCTTTTATTAAAGAAGTTGCCTTTTTTTAAATCCTGGTTAAACAAAGTAAAATACTCTGATGTTACACCACTAAGGTTGACGGTTAATTTCTTTCCATCTCGCATTGATGGAGTTGAATAAACAATCTCAGGACTTACTTTCTCAACGGTAGGCAATGATGAAAATATATTCTCAGCATCTTTTAACGTAAGACCTGGCGAGAATTTCTTACTCATGGCCTTGGTTTCGTCCTCCTCTTCTTCACTTAAATTTTCACTTGAGCCAGTATCTTTTGGGGTGATTATTATATTATTAAGTCCCACAAGTTTTATCTGTTCAAGAATTTCCTGCTGTGCGCCATTTCCAATTGCCAGCATAGCAATAACAGCTGCAACACCAAAAATAATTCCTAGCGCAGTCAATACCGACCTAATCCTATTGGTAAATACGGCTTCGAGAGAAATAGACAGTATTAAGAAATATCGTTCCAAGGGTTATAATGGTTGAATGGGTGAATGAGTTAATGAGTGAATGATTAAATGAGTGAATGATTAAATGGTTGAATGAGTGAATAGGGAACGGTATATATTTGAACTCCATTCTTTAATTTCATAAAAATATTTTTTAATGTCTGCATAGTTTCATTTAAGCATTCAATCATTGCAATATTACTTACCAGATGGTTTACGATTTCCTTTACGACCTCTCTTCTTCTTCATATCAGGATTCTCAGATTCCTCAGGTTTTTTCTCTTCCACCTTTTTAGTTTCTTTTGCTTTATATTTCTCCAGAACTGCTTCATCAAGTAACTCTAATGACCATTCATCAGCTCCTTCGGGAGGGATTAGATATACCTCATCACCTTCTTCAAGTCCTTCGTAGATAATAATACTGGTTTCATTTGTTTTACCTGGTATAACCTGTTTCCTATTGTAAGAAGTGTATACAAAGTTTATTGTGTCAATAATATTAACACTTTCAATAGGTATAAAAAGTACTGAATCAATAATCTCTGTGACAATACTGTTTTTTGTAGTCATTGATGGTCTGAGGATTGAATCGAAGCCAGACACATGTATGATAACTTCAAAAACTTTTGCATTGGAGTTACGCATTTGCTCTCCCATATTAGCAACCTCAAAAACCTCTCCTTCAAAACTTCTGTCAGGAAATGCATCTACCTGAATTTCTGCTTTTTGACCAGCTCTAACTCTGCTAATATCAATCTCATTCACATAAGTACGCGAGTTCATTGCTGATAAATTAGGTAAGGTCGCAACAACATTTTCCCACATACTTACCTGGGCTCCAACTCCCTGTTTCTTACCATTCCAGTCACGTTTATAATTTACCATACCCGACTTAGGAGCAAGAATAATAAACTCCTTCTTCAGGTTATTGTATTCGTTAAGTACCCTTCTTGCTTTCTGAAGGTTTGTAGCAACTTCACGCATATCAGCTTCAGCTTTCTGATGCTTGATAGAATAGTTCTCAACATTCTGTGTTAAAGTACGCTGGGTTTTATCAAGATCAATTTTCACCTGTCGTTGAGTTGCTGGCGGCTCATAAATCGACTGATCAACAACAATTTGCTTTTCTTCAAGTGTAAACTCTAAATTAATCAATTCATCTCTTGCAGCCCTTAATGTAAGGGTTGTATCTAATTGAGTTTTCACAAACTGTGTCTCCAGTTTTTCAACTTCAAGCTCCTGATCGGTAATTTTGTTTTGAAGATCACTACGGTCAAGTGTTGCTACCCACTGTCCCGAATCGACAACAGTACCATCTGGCACAATATCTTCAATCATATACCTGTGAATTCGTGCATTACGTAATGCATTTGGATTTGGTCCTTTAATATTTTCGCTACTTCTGGCTTCCAATTCTCCAGTGGTAGTTACATCAATAACAAAGGTTCCCTTTTCAACTTCAACAATTATCGTATTTGTAGTTTCAACTGTTGAAGAAGAGAAATACCAAATAAGAGTTACCAGAACTATGAATGATATAGAAAGTATTATTGTATTCTTACGCTTCATACTCATACCTTAAAAAATTAAAAGTGTAAAATTAAGAAAATAGGTAAGTAATCAGTGATAATCTACAATCAAATTTTTACTCCTAAAAAGACACCAAAAATGGATAATTAATAATGCTTAAAAAAAAATAACCCCGGAAGAAAACTTCCAGGGCTAATTCTATTTTATTTTCAGATTTGTATAATTCAGAGTTCTTAGTGCAAGATCTGAATTTGTGCCCAATATACTGCTGCACCAGCTAAATATCCTGCAAAAGCTAACAGACTAATCTTTTTCATATACCAGATGAAGTCGATTTTTTCCATTCCCATGGCAGCTACACCAGCTGCTGATCCAATAATAAGGATACTTCCACCTGTACCAGCACAATATGCTAAGAATTCCCAGAAGATACCATCAACAACAAAGTTGGCTGCATAACCTGTAGCACCCGCCTCTGCAATTTCATACATTCCCATGGCACCGGCAACAAGTGGTACATTATCAACTATTGATGAAAGTACACCTATAATAAGGTTGATTACATAAATATCACCAACATTAGTATTTAGCCAATCAGCAAGTAAAGTAAGGTGTCCGGCAGATTGCATAGCTGCAACTGCAGATAAGATTCCCATAAAGAAGAATATTGTTGGAACGTCAACTTTTCTCAATACACCTACTACTGTTAATACACGTCTATCTTCACTTGGTTTATAACGATGTAGAACTTCAGTTGTAATCCAGATAACACCCAAACTCAATAACATACCCATATATGGAGGAAGATGAGTTACAGTTTTAAATATTGGAACAAATAGTAATCCACCTACTCCCATGTAGAACAGTAAATTACGTTCAAATGGTGTTGTAAACTCTCTGGTTTCTGACTCAGACAATTTAGGGCGTGTAACATCACCTTTCAAAATAAATGACATTATAACTACAGGAACAATCATAGTAGCCAAACTTGGAAGAATAACCATCAGTATGATATTTACAGTAGTTACCTGTCCACCAATCCAAAGCATAATTGTTGTTACATCACCAATGGGCGACCAAGCACCACCTGCGTTGGCAGCAAGTACAACCATTGAAGCATATAACCAACGTTCCTTCTTGTCGTCAATTAACTTACGTAACAATGCAATAAGAACAATTGTAGTTGTTAAATTATCGAGGGTAGCTGACATGAAAAAAGTAAGAAGACTAAGTATCCATAACAACTTTACCTTGTTCGTCGTTTTAATTTTATCGGTAATGATTTTAAATCCTTGATGCTGGTCAACGGTTTCAACAATCGTCATTGCACCAAGCAAGAAGAATAAGATCGTCGATATCTCAGCAAGATGATGCATTACATCATGATGCGTAATAAAGTTCAGCATGTCACCTGAAGAAGGGTTAGAAATACCTGCTTCATGCACATATTCTCGCCACGACTGACTTAAGAATTGCCCCGTTTCATTTACCATACTTAGTATATCCACACGGCCGAAAACAAAGATAACCCACATGGCCATCCCAAGCACAAGTGCTGAGGCTGCTTTATCCACTTTTAAAGGGTGTTCGAGAGCAATCGCTGTATACCCAAGAACAAAAACTACTACCATTAAAATAAACATCTCTATATATTTTTAATTAATAAGGGCGCAAATGTATTGAATCAAATTGATAATACATATGACATTCATATAAATATATGCATATAAACCCAAATTTATAGTGTGTCTAAATAGAGAGGTTTAGGTATTGAGTTTTGAGTTTCGGATTTTGAGTTTTAGGTTTGGTAGTTTAAAAGCCAGCAGCTTCTTTGCTATACCTATATCTTTGCAACTACTTACTACTTTCACCAGTCTTATTTGGCTTCTTTTTTGCTGCTTGTTTATTTTTCACGTCCTCAATTATTTTCTTGAGATCATCAATAGAAAAATCAAATCTCTTAGTCATCTCTACCATGGTATATTTATTCCCAACATTTTTGCGTATACCAAGTTTTGTCCGAAGATATGGTTCGCCAATATTATTAGCCTTAGCTACCTGAGTAAGAGTCATTGAACTATCTACTTTGGCAACAAAACTTACAAACTCCTCTGGCTTATTTTCAGGTGAATTTGAATTGCATGATGCTATACTAATGCTCACTAGGAGGACGATTATTAGACTTTTAATTGACATGATTTCTATTTTTAAGACAAAAATAGAAAAATACGAGGATTAAGGTGGCTAATTTCGAATGTTTTAATCTGATTAATTATTCCATCATCTTTAAAGATGACTATATCACTGTTCTTTTTTTCTTAATTTTGCCAGTATTAATAAAACAAAAGATTTGACATTACTTTTTTTTGACTTTGGTACAGGTGAGATAATGCTGGTAGTACTGGCAGTACTTCTGGTTTTTGGACCCGGAAAGATTCCTGAGATTGCAAGAGGCCTTGGCAAGTTTATTAACGAAATTAAACGAGCCTCTGAGGATATTAAAACAGAAATTAATCGTGAGGCCGACCGTATTGATCGTGATAAAAGATTAGCAGAATATAAGGCCTCACAAGAGAAAAAGTCAATTGATATGATTGAAGGTACTACAAATAAAGTGAATGAAGAATAAGTAATGAGAAAGCACTAAGAACTTTAATCTTATTTCTTTCTCAGAAAAATCAATAAATCGATTACAATAGCGTTAATGAACTATCAACACATAGTTACCAATATGAACAAGTTAATTTCCGGCATATTACTTCTTATTATTTTGGTCGCATTGCCTACATTTCTAAATGCACAACGAAATCCTGCCAAAGGTGCTGATGAAGCTTTCTCAAAGCAACAGTATTCACTTGCCATTGATAAATATAAAAAAGCCTATTCCAAAGTTAAGAAAAACAAAGAAGAAAAGAATAGAATAACGGCTCAGCTAGCTGAATGCTATAGACTTACCGGTAACTACAAGAGAGCATCAGCATCCTACAAAAGGCTTATAAAAAATGAATGGGACAAACGTAATCCTGAAATACTTCTTCACTATGCCAATATGCTAAAAATAAATGGCAACTATGCCGAAGCAATTGAGCAATATAATTCATATGCTGAACGGGCTCCAGAAGACCCCAGAGGCCGTAGAGGAGCTGAAACAACGGCTTTGGTAGAAGAATGGATTGAGAATCCTTCGAAATATGAGATTACAAATGTGAAGAAAATTAATTCACGAGAAGCCGATTTTGCCCCTTCATATACTACAGATAATTATAATGAAATTGTTTTTACATCTACACGCGAAGGTGCAAGTGGTAAGGAAACAGACGACTGGACAGATCAAAACTTTAGCGACTTATTTATAGCAAAAATTGATAGAAAAGAAGAATGGTCGGAACCCGTACTTTTTGATACTGAGAATGTGAACACTGAAGCCAATGAAGGTGCTGCTGTATTTAATTCAAAATTCAATACAATATATTTTACAAGATGCCCAAATGATCAGCAAAAAGAATCAGGCTGTCAGATATACAAAGCCAGGCGTACAGGCCGTGCTTGGGGGAAACCCGAAATGGTCGATATTGCCAGCATCGATTCTATGTCTACAATCGGACAACCAACCATCAGTGAAGGGGAGCTTGTAATTTACTTTGCTGCAAATCGGCGTAGTGGAATGGGAGGAAAAGATATCTGGGTAGCTTACAGGGATTCAAAATCAGATGGTTTTGGTAGGCCTATGAACCTTGGTGAAGTAATAAACACTCCGGGTGATGAAATGTTCCCGTTTTTAAGAAATGACACTACATTATTTTTTGCTTCTGACGGTCACGGCGGAATGGGTGGATTAGATATTTTTGTTACAACTATTGACACATCAGGTAATTGGGGCAAACCACAAAACCTTAAATACCCAATGAACTCAGGCTATGATGATTTTGGAATTGTATTTCATCCAAATGATGAGTATGGTTTTTTTAGCTCCAACAGGAAAGGTACCCGTGGGCAGGAAGATGTGTGGTATTTCATTGAGCCGCCTCTGGAATTCACACTTAGTGGCACAATTAAAGATGACCGTACCTTAATGTATATGAGTGATGTGAATGTGCAGTTAGTTGGATCGAGTGGGCTTTCGGTAACCACACGTACCAACGATGAAGGTTTCTACAGTTTTGGAGAAAGTCAGCTGGAACCAAATACCATGTATGAAATACTGGTAGCAAAGGCCAACTATTTTAACGAAAAAGGAACTTTTACAACTGTTGGTGTTGAATTTAGCAAAGATTTTGTTAAAGATTTTAGTTTGAGACCAATCCCAGGAGAACCCATTGAACTTCCTGAGATTCTTTACGATTTGGCAAAATGGGATCTAAAACCTCAATATCAGGATTCACTTCAGGGCTTAATTCAAACATTACGTGACAATCCCAATATCGTAGTAGAATTAGCCGCCCATACTGATGCACGTGATAGTCATGAAAAAAATGATATACTCTCACAACGTCGTGCTCAATCAGTTGTTGACTACCTTATAATCAGAGGTATTGAACCGGCAAGACTCGTTGCAAAAGGATATGGAGAACGGGTGCCACTTCCTCTTAAAAAAGATATAATCAGAGACGGATTCCTATTTACTGAAGGTACTGTTTTTGATGAACCATATATTGAATCTCTTACCAGCAATAGTGAAAAGGAAGCTGCTCATCAGCTTAACAGACGTACTGAATTTAGAGTTCTTCGTAAAGATTATGTACCTCAATCAACAAATATTGATTTGGCTACCATAAACATTGCCATTAATCCTGAAGATAATGCTATTGTATTTACTGAAGCACCAGGGTCGGGAACATATATCACCACATGCATTATTAATGGTTACAATGAAGAGTTCGCTTATGATAAAACTGCTGATGCGATGATATCATTAGATAAAGCAATGGATCTTTTGAAATGGGGAGCCATTAGCAAAGAAGATTTTGAAGGAGATGCGGAACGGATTCTTGCTGACAACACAATTGCCGACAGAGCCATCATTAATATCAAAGAAATAAATATTGCCAACCAAAAGGTAGAAAATGTGAAGATTAAAGTTAATTACAAACTTAATTACGGACTTGTTTACGGCGATAGACTTATGAAACAATTTGGAAAGTATTCATATAATACAAAAACACATAAACTGACTATTGAGTAAGTGAAGGTTATCGAGTTGTCAAGTTATCAGGTTGTCAGGTTTTACACTATTTAACAACAACAGTCTGACAACCACGACAACAATGACAACCACGATAACAATGACAACCTGATTCAGACAACAATGACAACCTCATCAAATTCCCGATACATGCAGCGAGGAGTTTCCGCCTCGAAAGAAGATGTTCATGCAGCCATTAGTAATCTGGACAAAGGGCTTTACCCAAATGCCTTTTGCAAAGTGATACCTGATATTATTGGTGGTGATGATGACTATTGTAATATAATGCATGCAGATGGTGCCGGAACAAAATCATCACTTGCATACATGTATTGGAAAGAAACCGGTGATCTAAATGTATGGAAAGGTATTGCACAGGATGCCATTGTTATGAATATTGATGACTTGCTTTGCGTCGGAGTAACTGATGATATACTTATTTCATCAACAATAGGAAGAAACAAAAATCTGATTCCGGGAAGTGTTATTGCAGCTATTATAAACGGTACTCAAGAGTTTCTTGAGAACATGCGTAAACTTGGAGTAAACATCTTTTTAACAGGTGGTGAAACTGCCGATGTTGGCGACCTTGTTCGTACCATAATTGTCGATTCTACTGTTACAGCACGTATTCGTCGTGATCAGATAATTGAAAATAACATTCAGGCTAGTGATATAATTATTGGGCTTTCGTCAAGCGGACAGGCAACATATGAAAATGAGTATAATGGTGGCATGGGTAGCAATGGGCTTACTTCTGCACGTCATGATGTATTCGGAAATAATCTAGCTTCAACCTACCCTGAGAGTTTCGACCCACTAGTTCCTGAAGAGCTGGTGTATTCGGGCAATATGTCGTTAACTCAACCAAGTGGTGTTGAAGGTGTAGATGTTGGAAAGTTAGTATTATCACCCACACGTACTTATGCACCGGTTATTAAAGCAATACTCGAATCACATAGAAATAGTATAAACGGACTTGTTCATTGTAGCGGTGGTGCTCAAACAAAAGTCTTACATTTTATTGATAAACTACATGTGATAAAAGACAATATGTTCCCTGTACCACCTCTGTTTGAGTTGATTCAATCTCAATCAGGTACTAATTGGGAGGAAATGTATAAAGTATTCAATATGGGTCATCGTATGGAAATTTACGTTCCAAATGATTTTAGTGATGATATTATCAAAATCTCAAAATCATTTAATATTGATGCTCAAATTATAGGACGAGTTGAATCATCTGATTCCAAAAAACTTACCATAAAATCACAATACGGGACCTTTATATACTAAGGTGGGTAAATACCTTTCAGGTGGCCGTAGCACCTGAAAGGTCGTAATAGTACAACTAATATGTCACGTGAAAATTCGCGCGCCA
>Ga0209633_10003605_pt1 | contig 14241 bp, 10 predicted proteins | sample Cruoilmetagenom1_FD_187290 | JGI IMG/M metagenome (GOLD analysis project Ga0209633, IMG submission 187290) | Oil polluted marine microbial communities from Coal Oil Point, Santa Barbara, California, USA - Sample 1 (SPAdes) (version 2) | ecosystem: Environmental > Aquatic > Marine > Oil seeps ... | reverse complement strand
GGTTAATCTCAAAAACACGTTCAAAACCACCCACAACCAATCGTTTTAAATTAAGCTCAGGTGCAATTCGAAGGTACATGCCTATATCTAGCGCATTGTGGTGTGTTTCAAAAGGTCGCGCGGTTGCACCCCCTGGAATTACCTGCAACATCGGTGTTTCAACTTCCATAAAATCACGTTCTTCAAAAAAACGTCGAATATAGCTGATCACTTTTGAGCGTACTTTAAAGGTATTCCGCGAGTCTTCACTCATAACTAAATCAAGATAGCGCTGACGATAGCGCTGTTCCTGATCACTTAGGCCGTGAAATTTCTCTGGCAAGGGACGTAATGATTTAGTCAGTAACTGGAGCTTTTCAGCCTTTACCGAAAGTTCTCCTTTATTGGTTTTAAAAAGAGCACCTTCAACACCGACAATGTCACCAATGTCCCAACCTTTAAAGGAATCATAGAGTTCATCACCGAGCATGTTTTTTTGCACATAAATCTGAATACGACCGGACATATCCGAGATGGTGATAAAACTTGCTTTTCCCATCACGCGCTTAAGCATAATGCGACCTGCAACGGAGACACGCACTTCATTATCTTCAAACCAGGGTTTCTCATTATCAACATACTGTTGCTGTAGATCATCCGCATAAAATTCACGTTTGAAAGCATTAGGGAAGGCATTGCCTGCTTTGCGCATTTCAGCTAATTTTTCGCGACGCAATGCGATTAACTGGTTTTCATCTTGTGGTTCTGCTTGGTTTTGGTTTTCTTCACTCATGCTCTTGTCTCATTTTTTTTGCCACGGAATCCACGGAAAAACACGGAAGTGTAATGCTTCCCTATATTAATGGGGAGTCTTTTTAATCTCCCCAACCCTTCTTTTTCTAGGAGGGAAGCTTTTCATTTTCGTGTCTTTCGTGCTTTTCGTGGAAATCTTTGTGGTTAAGTATTAAAGGCCTGCTTTTAAACTGGCAGTTATAAATTGATCCAGCGAGCCATCTAGCACCGCCTGAGTATTTCCTGTTTCTACGCTGGTTCTTAAATCCTTGATGCGCGAAGCATCCAGCACATAAGATCGAATCTGACTGCCCCAGCCTATATCGGACTTATTATCTTCTAATGCCTGGTTTTCTGCATTACGTGACTGCATTTCTTGCTCATACAGCTTCGCTTTTAACTGCTTCATGGCTGTGGCTTTGTTTTGATGCTGGGAGCGTCCATTTTGACACTGCACCACTGTATTTGTCGGCAAATGGGTTAAACGTACCGCAGATTCTGTTTTATTAACGTGCTGACCACCCGCACCTGAGGCTCGATAAACATCAACGCGAACATCTGACGGATCAATCTCAATTTCAATATCATCATCTATTTCAGGGGATACAAACACAGCGCAAAATGAAGTATGGCGGCGACCACCAGAATCAAAAGGAGATTTTCTCACTAAGCGATGCACGCCGATTTCTGTACGCAACCAGCCAAAAGCATATTCACCCTGAAAACTAATAGTAGCTGATTTTATACCTGCTACATCACCCGGCGATGCTTCCATTAATTCGACCTTAAAACCTTTGGCTTCTCCCCAGCGCAAATACATGCGTAACACCATCTCTGCCCAGTCCTGAGCTTCTGTACCTCCGGAGCCAGACTGGATATCAAGGAAGGCATTACAGTGGTCTGTTTCACCAGAAAACATGCGTTTAAATTCTAGTTGTTCAACACCTTTTTCAGCTTCATCAATATCTGCGATAACAGCCTCAACCGTGTCTTCATCATCTTCCATCTCTGCCATTTCAAGCAGGTCTTTGGCATCCTCAAGTTGGCTAGTAACTTTATCGATTACCAATACGATTGCTTCTAGTAGTGTGCGTTCCTTGCCTAGGCGCTTGGCTTTTTCAGGATCACTCCATACATCAGGGTCTTCTAATTCACGAACCGTTTCTTCTAAAAGCTCTTGCTTGTTTTCGTAGTCAAAGATACCCCCTCAACGCATCAACGCGTTGTTGCAAATCTTTAATCTTTGTATAGGTGGGATTTAATTCCATAACTATTAAACGCTTCCATTAACTTTTTAAATATCGGCGGCAATGATAACAACAATCAGATTGGCTTAATACTAAAAAGTGGGGGGGGTGCCATGAGGCTGTGAAAGTATTCTGGGGCGAAAGAAAAATGTGGAAAAATTTCCTATGTTTTGTCCAAAAATGAAGGTAATAGCGGGCTATTGGCTGATTTTTTGGGAAAAATATGGGAGATTTTAACCATTTTTATGAGTTCCACGAATACTTTCACAGCCTCCATATGTTATTTTTTCCTTAAATATGCCATTTCAATGGTAGTATAATTTTTAATATGAGGAAAAATAAAATTAAATACCCCAGAATACTATCTGTAACTGATTGATTATAAACATAAATAAAATTCATTTCCAAAAATTATTAATTTATTCGCATCCACAAAAACAAAAGTTGCGTTTCATTTAGCAAGACACAAACAACAAGTCTTCTTTTAAAACAAATTTAATTAATAAGGTGAAAATCATGAACAACAAAACAACAGCAACATTAGCAGCCACTCTTCTTACAGCACTATTTGCAAGCCAGTCAGCCATTGCGGGTCAGGCACCAACCGATGAGTATTCAGCAGCTAATGTTTACAGCGCAGAACAAACACAGGAACGAGTAAACTATTCAATCGACGCGAGTCCAATTGATGCGGAACTTGATGCAGAGTTATTTCCAGAGCACGAACATTAATTAGTAAAAAACAACTTAAAGAAGCGTCCCAAATAGGGGCGTTTTTTTTGCAAATAAAACCTATAGTCACTTATAGTCGGTATCAGCTAGCTATTCTTTTTTTATATTCGCGCAATTTTTGTTCGCCATTTTTCTTTTGTTGTGGCGTGATATCACGTGATATTTCAATCAACACATCAGTAGATAATTTATAGCCATTAGCTAATGCTACCTTCAACCAAAAATATGCCTCAGCAAGATCTTTTGGAACACCTAGGCCTTTTTGATACATGATCCCAATCATGAATTGGCTTGTTGCAACTCCCTTCTTGGAATCATCCATCCAAATCTTAAATGCCTTATTATAATCTTGTATCCATCCTTCTTCCGGACCAAGCACGGTACCACCATAATAGTATTTCAGTGCCAATAAATTACGCGCTGGTTGGTAGCCTGCAGCAGCTGCCTTATTCCACCACAAGGCTGTTTTTTTACTATCCCCTTGTTGATCAAACATCTCACCCAACATAGTTTGAGAAGGACTATCACCCCCTTTTGCAGCCTGTGTACATGATGGTATAGCAAGTTTATAGGTATAATCATCAAATAGCTTTTTGCATTCTTCAGCTGACGAAGCAGGGGTTGCTGCATGAAGCTGAAAAGAGCTGAATAAAGTTAATGTGAGTGAAAGAATTCTTCTTTTAAGCTTTCTTTTCATAGTTTTCATATTACCTTTTTATTTAATAACTTAAGGAATCTCTGATTAAGGAATACCTATATTTCCTTAAATATGCCATATTCAGAGAAGTCATTCCATTATTCTTGGCACCCCCCCCAGTTTTTAGTATCCACGAGACTAAATCACGCTATAATCCCGCGCTAATAAAGCACTCAGACAATTCTCATGGATAAAACATACACACCCAAAGACATCGAACAACGCTGGTATCAAAACTGGGAAGAGCAAGGCTATTTTGCTCCCTCTGATGATGAACAGGCAGATCCTTATTGCATTATGATTCCACCACCTAATGTCACGGGTACTTTGCACATGGGTCATGCTTTCCAAGATACTATTATGGATGCTTTGATTCGTTATCATCGAATGAAAGGCGACAACACTTTGTGGCAACCGGGTATGGATCATGCCGGTATAGCTACGCAGATGGTGGTGGAACGTCAGCTTGATGCAGAGGGTTTGACGCGTCACGATCTTGGTAGAGAAAAGTTTGTCGAACGTGTTTGGGATTGGAAGGAAGAATCTGGCGGGCAAATCGTTAAACAATTACGTCGTTTAGGTGCGTCACCCGATTGGTCACGTGAACGCTTTACGATGGACGATGGACTGTCTGATTCGGTAAAAGATGTTTTCGTGCAGCTTTATGATGAAGGCTTAATTTACCGAGGCAATCGCCTTGTAAACTGGGATCCTGTTTTACACACCGCCCTATCTGATATTGAAGTGCTTAACGACAAAGAGGAAGATGGTTTTATGCACCATGTTAAATACCCTTTTGTTGATGGCGAAGTTGATGGTGTAGCCTTTATGGAAATTGCGACAACCCGTCCTGAAACTATTCTAGCCGATGGCGCACTTTGCGTTAGCCCTGGAGACGAACGATATGCCAAATTTTTAGGCAAGGAAGTTTGGGTACCCATGACGGATCGCAAAATCCCTATCCTTGAAGATGAATATGTTGACCCTGAGTTTGGAACAGGTTGTGTAAAAATTACTCCTGCACATGACTTTAATGACTGGGAAGTGGGTCAGCGCCATGACATGGAAATCATCAATCTATTTACACAATCTGCAGTCATGAATGACAACGCGCCAGAAGCCTATCGTGGCATGGATCGTTTTAGTGCGCGTAAGCAGATTTTAGAAGATTTAGATGCGGCTGGTTTATTGGTAAAAATCGAGCCTCACAAACTCAAACCACCGCGCAGTGAACGTTCTGGCGTAATAGTAGAACCTTATCTCACAGAACAATGGTACGTAAAAGCTGCGCCACTCGCTAAACCTGCAATTGAAGCCGTTGAAAGTGGTCGCATTAAATTCGTCCCCGATAATTACAAAAACATGTATTACAGCTGGATGAATGATATTCAAGACTGGTGTATCTCTCGCCAACTCTGGTGGGGTCACAGAATACCCGCTTGGTATGATGATATTTCAGGTGAAATCTATGTCGGCACCTCAGAAGCTGATGTCCGTGAAAAATATAATCTAGGCAACGACATTGCGCTTAGACAAGATGAAGACGTACTCGATACCTGGTTCTCTTCTGCTCTTTGGCCTTTCTCAACACTTGGCTGGCCTGAGCAAACAGATGCACTGAAAACCTGGTATCCCACCAATGTATTGGTTACCGGTTTTGACATTATTTTCTTCTGGGTCGCACGCATGATTATGTTCGGACTGAAGTTTATGGATGGTGAAGTGCCATTTAAAGAAGTCTATATGCACGGTTTAGTACGCGATGGTGAAGGACAAAAAATGTCTAAATCAAAAGGTAATGTCATCGATCCACTAGATGTTATTGATGGTATTTCACTTCAAGATTTACTCGAAAAACGTAGCAGTAATATGATGCAGCCACATCTTGCTGAAAAAATCCAAAAAGCCACTAAAAAGCAATTTCCTGAAGGAATCCCCGCTTATGGCACTGATGCTTTACGTTTCACTTTTGCCTCTCAAGCGTCGAATGGACGTGATATTCGTTTTGATTTGCACCGCATTGAAGGCAATCGTAACTTCTGTAATAAAATCTGGAATGCGACACGTTACGTCTTGATGCAAACAGAAGCAAAAGATATCGGTCTGGACGACACTCAGCCCATTGAATTATCACTGGCAGATCGCTGGATTACTTCTCAATTACAAAAACTTGAAATTGAAGTCACTGAACATTTTGAAAAATATCGTTTTGACCTAGCTGCAAAAGCTATATATGAATTCACATGGGGCGAATACTGTGATTGGTATTTAGAACTATCAAAACCTGTTTTATTCTCAGATGACATTTCTGACGAAGCTAAACGTGGCACACGTAAAACTCTACTTAGTGTTTTAGAAACATTATTGAGGGTACTACATCCAATCATGCCTTATATTTCAGAAGAGATATGGCAAACTATCAAGCCCCTCGTCTATATAGAGCCGAGTGACACAATTATGCTACAGCCCTACCCCGTAGCAGATGAAAGCTTAATTGATGAACAAGCTAATCAAGATTTAAATTGGGTAAAAGAGTTTATCATCGGCATTCGTAAAATCCGTGCCGAAATGGATATTCCACCCAGCAAGCCGCTGCCAATCCTTTTACAGAACTGGACAAATACCGATAAGAGTCGTTTTGAAAATAATGCTATTTTTATCAACTCATTAGCCAAAATTGAAACCGCAGAATGGTTAGAAAAAGATGCTGATGCACCTGACTCTGCAACCGCTTTATGTGGTGAAATGCAGATTCTTATCCCACTGGCAGGATTGATTGATAAAGATGCTGAGACAGCCCGACTAAATAAAGAAATAGAGAAAATTCAAAAAGGTTTGTCAGGATTGGAAGGACGTTTAAATAACCCAAGCTTTACCGATAAAGCACCGGCCAACGTGGTTGATCAAGTACGCAAGCAAGCTGAAGAACAGAAAACTGCTTTGGCGCAGTTAGAACAACAATTATTAAAAATCAAAGCTATGTAGTAACTAAAACATTTCGTGCAAAGGTCTCAGTTTATTAGAATATGGTGTCCCAACTCGCTGATACTAAAAACTAGGGGGGTGCCATGCTTAGTCTTGAAAAAACTACTGTGCTATATGTCCCGATGATTTTTCATAAACAACCTCTGACTGTGGCTGAACAATTCCATCGTCTTCGATATTACTCAAGGTATGTTGTGCAATCGCGCTTGAGTTTTCCTGATAATACTCATTTGCAAATGAATTGAATTTGAAATCACTCATTAGATTGTGTAATTTATTTTCCACAGAGTTCCTGCCTATAAATTGAGAAAGTCTCCATTTAAGTGGGATTTTCTGAGAAGTGCTTTTAACGTAGGCAAGCTCTTCAGTATCAACCTCATAAGGGTGCATATAAAACACCGCTTTTTGACTGTCTAACTGTGAACTCAGTTTTTTTGTCATAGCATACGGCATTAACCGAAAGTAGCCTCCACCAAAGAATGGCAGCTTTTGATTGCCATATTTCATATAGCTTAGATAATGTTCATTAATACCATGTTTATCAAATATTTCCAGCGAATATTTCTTCTCAATTCCATATTTAAAAACCTTCATGGGAAATAGTGAAGAATCATATTTCAGCCCGTTATTGGCTAACGCCTCGCAGTACCATTCAAAAAGTGATTCACGAATAGAAAAATCAGGGGCACGATAACCAAGCACTTTCTGCCCAGAAATATCTTCAAGTAACTTTACCGAATTTGAAACATCTTGATGTATTTGCGCTGCTGAGAATGTAAACATTGCCTCATGATTAAACCCATGTGATGCTATTTCATGACCTGCATCTGCAATTTTTTTAACCAGTTCAGGGTGTTTCTTTGCCACATTTCCAAGAGTAAAAAAAGTTGCTTTGTGCTCATATTCTTCAAGCAGATCCAATAAGCGCAAAGTATTGTTAAAAACACGATTTGTAATGGTGTTTTTATTATTTAATACAGATTGCGACCAGTCTTCAACATCTATCGTGAAAATCATATGGCTATCGCCTAATTATTATTAGGCTTGCCATACTAGCAATAGAGTATGAATTTTAAGAAACTTATCCGATGAAGGGTCTAGAATACAAGCTTGATGAGACTATTTATATTTATCAATGTCTTAGCTACATATATTAGCAAAAATCTAGCTTATAAAACCTTCTGCCAATACCCAACATCAATCCACTGGTCTTGTTTATAACCTACCTCTTTAAAATGAGCTACTTTTTCAAAGCCCATTTTTTCATGAAAGCCGACACTCACTTCATTTGGTAAAGCAATAACTGCCATTATCGTATGCACATTACTATTACTGAGTTCTTCAAATAGCTTTTGGTATAACTTAGTTCCAATCCCCTTTTCATTTAAAGAATGTGCTACGTAAATGGTACTTTCAAGGGTAAAACGGTAGGCACTTCTGGATTTCCATAAAGTCGCATAAGCATAAGCGACAACTTCTCCATCAAGTTCATAGACGAACCAAGGGTATGTCGATGTGTACTCAGAGATTCTATGTTGCATTTCATCAGCAGAAATTATGTCTTCTTCAAATGAAATAGCCGAATGTTCTATATAGTAGTTATAGATAGTGCAGATGCTTTCAGCATCACTTTTGGAGACTGGTCGTATCATTTTTGTAACTATTATTTGACGTATTGCTCGTTATCTTACAACATAGAATAATGTGGTGCCCGATTTATCAAACCTTCTCAACCAGCTTCGCATATTCACTTTTATACTGATCTGCCATAGCGGGTAAAGAAAAGAATTCCTCAGTATAGTTTTTTGCTTTCTTACCCATACTAATGCGCTTTTGTTCTGAGTCTATCAATTCTTCAAGATACTTACCTAGCTCATCCTCTGACGCAGCAACAAAGCCTGTATTTGCATGTTGGACTACCTCATCATTACCAGGAATCTTAGTGACTACAGCGGGTATTCCTGAGGCTTGAGCTTCAAGTAAAGCAAGTGATAAGCCTTCATAAGCAGATGTTTGAAAATAAATATCTAGTGTTGGTAGTAACTCCAATGCTTCACTTCGATCTAGCATTCCTGTCACATGAACACCTGCAGATTCTAATAAATCAACATCTTCTTTTTCACCACCACCTATCCAGATAAAATCAATATCATTTCTTTCCTGATTTAACTGATGCGCAATTTTTGCAAATACTTTGGGATCCTTCTGTAAGGAAATCCGACCTAAAACACCCACTTTTGTTTTAATATTTTTAATTGAATAATCTTTAGTGCTTAACTGTTCGGTATCAATACCATTACTGATTCGTAGTAGACGATCTGTCTTTCCATGAGTTATATCTTTGCGAATTATTTCAAATTCTTCTTTACCACAGGCTACGATTTTACCGCCTAGCCAGTATCCAATATGCTCAAAATATTTGTAGAGCTTTCGCTTCATTGGATTTTCAATTAAGGGGTAATGTATTGCATGTGATGTATACAATAGTTGTTTATTTCTTCTTAGAATAAAACCAGCTGCACGCGCCAGAAAACCACCCTTTGAAGAGTGCGTATGAATAATATCTGGATTCAGATGTTTGATATGTTTCGTCAGGCTAATCAGCGCCTTAATATCCATTAGCGGATTTATGGAGCGGCTCATTTGGACATGATGTAATTCAACTTTTGGGTCAAATTTTTCTCTCCAGTTTTTAGGCGTATTCTCGCGAATAGAGTGCAATACAGATACTCGGTATCCATCTTTTACGAGACGATTTGCCATATCAACTACCCAAACAAACACCCCGTGTTCCATAGGTTCGATTACATGTACTATATGCATAAATCTATCCTGCTTGTTACCCCACACCCATACTTAGAAACACGATACAATACAAGTATTTGATTCCACAGCACATCCAAAAAATACCCGCTTAACCTATGGGTGAAGCTAAGATTTTTTGAATATACTGTGAAACCAAATACTTGCATTCTATTTCGCTTTTCTAAGTATGGATCTGAGGTGATTGTTTCTTTTTTACTTTTTCTTTAATTTCAAAAAACTTTGTACGCAGGAATTTAGCACAATCAAATATTAAGAAACGAAGCGGTACTGGACTCCAGCGTAGTCGATACATCGCTTTGCTTTTTGCTGCATACTGTTGTTTTTTATATGAATTTAGCTCTTCAGAGAACATAAAATCAAAAATCTGTTCATTCTCAATAGCACTAGCAATTTCGTTACAAACCAGAATAAACAAAGGCGAATACCGATTTGCATTTTTAGAATAAAAGCCACTTTGATAATAATGAACCTGCTCTTTATCAGTAAAAGAATAATAGGAAGCCAGCGCCTCATCATTTAAATATAGAGTTTTAATAGAGGCTTTATTTTTTGCTTGTAATTGATGCAATATTTTATGATGAAAACGATAAAACCTAGTGGAACTAAAAACACTTCGACCTATCCTTTTTTGCCAGCGTGCACGATGCATATCGGCAAGTTGCTCTAATGCTGGCTCTATGGATTCTGTAGTATCTGTGGAGTCAATTCTGACTTCACCATCCCGTGACAGAAGACGAGATTTTTTAGTAAGCATCTTTTTCCAGCGATTTCCAAGTTGTCCTTGAAAGTCATCAAAACTAGCCACATCTGAAACATAATACCTAGCACCATATTGAACAAGTTTCTGAGAAACCTTACTATTATTAGAACTGAAACACCGCATGATCAAGGCATCTTCTAACAAGAATTCAAAATCAGCAAAATCCCATTTTCTTTTGGACTCAAGCAAATACTCTGAAACCTTTTTTACCATTAAATCTTCAATACCTGGTAACACAATAAAGTCTATAAACTGACTGACAATGAGATCATCCTGAGACTCACCTGAGCCTATAAAACAGAGTGTTCTCCCTTGTATCAATGATCTTGGAAAAGAGCTAACAAGTTGAAAAGGCGCTATACCTACCAGTTCCTCATTTTGATATAGACAAATTATAAATAACTCTCTGTTATATTGATCTGAAAATACTTCCCACCAGGTAAACATCCAGTCCCAGCTTGAAAATATTGAACTACGCTTAGATTTTTCATACAACATATTCCAGTCATGCTGCAAGGCTTTGAAGTCCTGAGTTGTATTAATCAAACGAAGCTCTTGTTTCATTTTGAAACCTTTCCATCAGGTTGATTGTCAAACTGATTAACACAAATTGTTTCTGTTAGATTAAAATTATGTTGACCACGTGCTGAGCAAAATCGGAGTATGGCACCCCCCCCACTTTTTATAATCGACAACTTAGAATTAATATCAACTGTGTCAAAGGGACTATATTGGGCTGATGATAGCAACATATTATTTTATTCTTAAATATGATTATTTTTATTATCAAAGACTTAGTTAACTACACTATAGCAATTTTTAATATTATCTTGCAGGCTTTTCCAGACAGAAGGATGCGCCAGACAAGACAAACAGTCTCTTCATCTCAAGACTGTATCCACAAGGCGCGATCACTTGAATCTGTCTAGATTCTAAACGTCTTATCACCCTACTTAAACTTATTTCTTTTTCACTATTTCCTTCTATCTCTCTAGTCCAGTGTAGGGACAAACAAACATAATCAGGTTTTAAATATTTAAGCATTTGCACTGTTTCTGGAGACACAATAAAACCATTCAAGCCAATCTTACAACCATGAATTGTTAAAGTGCTTGCAAAGATTAAACAATTTTTTCTATGCTTTCCTTGCAATTGGGATGGCAATAAAAATGTTAGCTTTGAAGCTTTTTCACCAATCTTATTTAACCCTGTGATTAGCCAATCTAAAAAAGAATTATCCTGAATTGATTCTTCGCTGATACTTATCAAGTAATTGCTTTTTGAACTGTCTTTGTTCTTGAGTATCTGTAAGATTCTGCTTAGCTTTACTTTATCCCAAAATATTTGGCGTACAGTATTGTTAGATTCTGTTGTACTGGATAAAAGTTCATTGATACTTTTTGTCTGAATATCAGACGCTTTCAATGATAAGTAATAGTATGTTCCATCAACAGATTTATTCTTTAACTTAAGCAAACCTTGTGCTGAAATGCTAATACTCTTAGCTCTCATTATTTGTTTTAAAATAGAATCTTGATCTATATTGTAACTAGTACCCCCTTCTATTTTAGTTTGAGCTTGAAGTTGCATATTTTGCTCTAAAATAGTCTCATCATCTAATGCTAGATTCTCTTCATTATCAACGCTTTTTAATGTGCTAGTAAGTTTCTGCACCCATATTTGAAAACACTTTCTTCCTTTATATACGGTTGGAATTATATTAATTCTTGCTCTAAAGTATGAATTATTTTTCGTTCTCATTGAGAGTGTTAAAGAACGTCCAATATCTATTTTCGTTAGCTGATTTTTAAAAAAACTTTCATACAATTGGTACTCATCTTCAGCGATAAAATCTTTAACGGAAAAAGAATGTAATTTACTATTTGTCTTCAAATTGAACAATTTGAGATAAGCTGTATTCGCATAAAGATGCACATCTCTAGAGATATATGCTATTGCCATACGGCTGGAATCGACAAGCCATAGATTACGTTTTTCTGAAACGCCAAGTAAGCGCTTACAAAGGCGAAAGTCTGATTTTAATTTTACTGTTTGAATTAAATATTGTAAAAATAATAAAGTTACTTTACTGTCACAATCAAAATGAATTTTGGCAAATTGAGTATTATTAAACGGTGTTTTTAGCGAGGTAGTCTGTGTTTTTCTGCTTAGAATAATGACAATCGCATCTGAAGCATTCTGCCAGATCAGATCAGAGAGTAATTCCAGCGGGAAAGGGGAATCATCAGATATAAAAATAAGACTAGAATCTTTTAAAGATTTAAGTGTTTTTTCAATTTCTGTCTTTTTAGGACTGACTTGTTTTATTCGATAGCTAATATGAGTTCTATTTAGAACTTCTGCTAAATCAGAATATAAGAGTTTATTCTTACCAAGAAAAATACAATGTAGTCCGCTTGTTCCCATAAAATCGAACAATACTTAAGCCTTCCTTGAATAATAGTGTAACCCGACTATTGCAAAAATATCATAGATAGATGGATATTGAAGCTATTACTTTTCAAAAAGAAATTCGTACTGCTTTACGATGTGGTTTAATCAGCAGCGTTAAAAAAACTATTGTTTATCCGAAGGATTAAGGTCTATTAATTGGCACTACTTTGCTGCCTTCTTTTTTTATATCCTTATCTGAATCATACTTCCAAGGTGTATAACCACCGACAACTGTTTTTAAAGCTTTTTTAATCGTTTCAACATTATCAGTTAACAATGTGGTTTTTAGTTTTTCTAGCAAGCTATTTAATTCAGAAATACTCATAAATTCTTCATTAGCTTGCATAATACGACTGTGTTTTGTTCGTTTAACATTATCACCAATTAACAATTCTTCATAGAGCTTCTCGCCAGGGCGTAAACCAGAGTATCTCAGCTCTATATCTCCATCTGGGTTGTCCTCATCTTTGAGATTAAGTCCAGAGAGGCTTATCATTTTGGTGGCTAAATCACATATTTTTACTGACTCTCCCATATCAAGAACAAAAACATCACCACCATGCGCCATTGCTCCTGCCTGAATAACTAACTGAACAGCTTCCGGTATGGACATGAAATAGCGAGTTATGTCTTTATGCGTTACTGTAATTGGGCCACCATCTTCAATTTGCTGTCTAAACTTAGGAACAACAGAGCCTGATGAGCCAAGGACATTACCAAAACGCACCATCGAAAAAGTAGTTTTACAATTAGGGCTATCTGCTAAAGACTGTAGAACCATTTCAGCAATTCGTTTAGAACAGCCCATTATATTAGTGGGACGAACGGCTTTGTCGGTAGAAATTAAAATGAAGGTTTCAACCTGCGAAACGAGTGATTTCTCTGCAAGTGTCTTGGTTCCAAATATATTGTTAGTCAAACCTGCTATAGGATTTTCCTCGACCAATGGAACATGTTTATATGCTGCTGCATGGTAGACCGTTTGAATCTTATTGCGCGCAAACAATCTATCCAGTAAAGACTTATCTCCACATGACCCTAATACTCGCTCTATTTCAACTTTATGAACAAGATTTGACATCAGCTCGGTTAATTCTTGTTCTATTTGATAAAGAGCAAATTCACTAAGTTCGAGCAATATCATTTTTGTCGGGTTTAACTGTAATGCTTGCCTACATAGTTCTGAACCGATTGAACCGCCAGCACCTGTAAGCAATACCACTTTATTAGAAATATTTGCTGGTAATAATTGGTTATCTGGACTAACAGGATTACGCCCCAAGAGATCATCAATATCGATATCTTTGATATCAGATACCCGTAGATTACCACTTGTGAAATCAGCTACTGCAGGGATGATACGAACTTTAACAGGGAAAGGTTCTAATCTATCGATAATAAATTGTCTTTTAGATCTTTCCACGGAGGGCATAGCAATAATAACTTCTGTATTCGCATCTTCCTCAATTAGAATAGGCGCGGCCTTGTCAAAGCTCTTAACACTCATTCCTGATACATTCCAGCCTCTTAGGGATGCATCATCATCAATAAAACCTTCAACACTATGCTCCATGTCTTCAGCAAGAAGACCAGCTAACTGCGTACCAGCAACACCAGCTCCATAGATATAAACTCTCTTAGTTTTATTCCTGTTTTTATTATCTCCGTATAACCAATACTGGAATAACAGCCGACTTCCGGCAAAATAGGTAAACGATCCTAGCCAAAATAAAATAACTGTAGATTTTGTTAGTATTGAAAAACCAATG
>Ga0209633_10003604_pt1 | contig 14246 bp, 21 predicted proteins | sample Cruoilmetagenom1_FD_187290 | JGI IMG/M metagenome (GOLD analysis project Ga0209633, IMG submission 187290) | Oil polluted marine microbial communities from Coal Oil Point, Santa Barbara, California, USA - Sample 1 (SPAdes) (version 2) | ecosystem: Environmental > Aquatic > Marine > Oil seeps ... | reverse complement strand
AAAGTCCTCCTTCCACTGAGGCACCTCCCTTCTTGAGTTGCCTCCTCTTCTACTCTTTTTTGAGGAAAAAGGACATTTCTATTGAGTTCTATAGAGGACATTATCAAAGAGTTACGACAAGAGCCAACAGCGGTATTGACATCAGGGTGAGATTTTGTTACGATATTGCAACTGAAATTCATTAGCATCAGTGAAGTTAGGAGATCGCACTTGGGGATGGCTACACCCAGAAATTATCGTCTTACCAGTCAACGCCAAACCCTGCTTGGGCTTATTCGTCAGCAAGAGGGACATCTTGATGCCATCGAACTATATCGCCGTGCTCAAGAATTACAGCCCCGGATCAGCCTATCCACCGTATATCGCGCAATGCACTTTTTTAAGCAGCTAGGGCTGATTGAGGAGCACCGCTTCGAGCAAGATCACCTCCACTATGAGGCGAAGCCCAAGGTGGAGCATTGCCACCTGATATGCCTTCGCTGCGGCAGAATCAGCGAGTTCCAGAGCCCCCAGACCGATAAACTCAAAAAGGAGGTAGAGCATGAAAAGAACTTCAAGGTTGCTTCCATCCAGATTCATCTCCAAGGCTACTGCGACCAATGCCAGGGGAAACAATTTTTTGAGGTCGATAACCGCGAATGAAAGGCAACTTCACCAAAGGATATGGCAACAAGACTTCTAGCTGAGCTCAAGCCCAAGCAGAGGGGCAAGGTCACCAAGATAAAAGGTGGTGGAGCAGTTCGCCAGCGCCTCCTGGATATGGGAGTAGTTCCCGGGGCAGAGGTAGAGATGGAAAGAATCGCCCCCCTGGGAGACCCTATGGAGATAAGGATCAAAGGTTATCATCTCTCCCTGCGTAAGGAAGAGGCAGCCAACATTTTCGTTGAGGAGGTTTAGTTGCAAGGGGTATTTATACCGCTAAGTATGGTCAGCCCTGGTGCTCAGGTCACCTTGGTGTCCGTAAATGCTGGAAGGGGACTTCAAAGAAGGCTTGCCGACATGGGTTTGCACCCTGGAGTAAGTGTGAAGGTTATCCAGAGCCACCCTGGACCGATCATTGTGCAAGTGGGAAATTCCAGGTGGGGCTTGGGTTACGGAATGGCTCAGAAGATTGTAGTTAAAGAGGTATGAAAATGGCTAAGGAGATAACTATTGCCTTGGTGGGGAACCCCAATTCAGGCAAAACTACGGTATTTAACAATCTGACTGGGGCACGCCAGCATGTGGGGAATTGGCCCGGGGTCACCGTGGAGAAGAAGGAGGGAGATTGCCATTATGGGGATTATACCGTCAAGGTGACAGATCTCCCTGGGGTGTATAGCCTCACCGCCTATTCTCTGGATGAGGTCATCGCCAGAAAGTTCATTCTGGAGGGGGGGGCAGATTTAGTAGTTCAAATTGTGGATTCGTCCAACCTGGAACGAAATCTATATCTTACTACTCAGTTGCTGGAACTGGGGGCCAAATTGATCTTGGTACTGAACATGAGCGATATAGCCGAATCCCGGAACTACCAAATCGATATGCCGAATCTCTCGCGGCTCCTGGGAGTTCCCGTGGTACGCCTGGTGGCCAGCCACAATGATGGCACCGGGGAGTTGCTCCAAAAGATAGTAAGCACCTTTGAGGCCAAAGGCGAGAGGAGGGGATTCAAGGTGGACTATGGAAGCGAGGTAGAGGAGGAAATAGAAAAACTTGAGAGTCTGATCTGCCAAGATGAGGAGCTCTGCCGCGGGTATTTTCCCAGGTGGCTGGCAATAAAGCTTTTAGAGGGTGACGAGGAGATCACCAAAATGATCCAGGGCAAGTAGGGAATTTCTCTTTTTTGAATATTTAATTGCAAATGAGATGCACTATTAAATCGCAGGAGGAGCCCAGATGAATCGGGAAGAGATACTTAAGGCCAAAGAGGACAGCCTCTCCCATCTGAGGAGTATCTACGGAGATGACGCCGAAACCATTCTCGCCGAGAGGAGATATGGGTTCATCAGCGGGCTACTTAAGGAAACCCTGAGGCGGCCGCCGGTAGAAGGGCTCACCACCTCCGATAAGATTGATAGAGTGGTGGTGAGTAGGGCCTGGGGTATCCCCATATTTTTGCTAGCGATGCTGGCTATGTTTGAATTCACCTTCACTTTATCTGGACCACTTATGGACTGGATTGATGCTGGCTTTGGCTGGCTAGGTGAAAGGACAGTGGGCATCTCCCCTGCTTGGCTGGGGTCACTTTTGGGTGAGGGCATTATCTCCGGGGTGGGCTCAGTGTTGATATTTATCCCCCCTATTTTCCTACTATTTGCCGCCCTAGCCATACTCGAGGATTGCGGATACATGGCCAGAGCCGCTTTCGTTATGGACCGCCTGATGCACCGCATTGGGCTTCATGGCCGGTCTTTCATCCCCATGTTATTGGGCTTTGGTTGTAATGTCCCCGCTATCATGGCCACCAGAACCATAGAGAACCCCAAAGATAGGATTACCACCATCTTGATAAATCCGCTGATGTCCTGCGGAGCTAGACTTCCCATCTATACCCTCCTTGCCGCAGCTTTTTTTACCGCCTATCAAGGAGCAGTGGTCTTCTCCTTCTACCTTATGGGGATAATCCTGGCCATCATGATGGCGTGGGTATTGCGCAAAACCCTGCTTTCTGGACCCTCCGGCCACTTCGTCATGGAGCTCCCTTCCTATCGTCTGCCCACCGTAAAGGGGGTGGTGGTGCACATGTGGGAGAGGGGGAGGCTGTTTTTGATCCGAGCAGGAACGGTGATCTTCAGTGTAGTGGTGCTTATCTGGTTCTTGGGGAGTATGCCCTGGGGAGTGGAGTACGCTAGCTCTGAGAGCTGGATCGCTCAACTAGGAAGCTTCTTTGCCCCCATATTTGCCCCTTGTGGCTTTGGAGAGTGGCAGGCAGCCACCGCCCTAATCTTTGGATTTCTGGCCAAGGAGGTAGTGGTGGGGACCTTTGGCACCCTGTTTGGGGTTGAGGAAGGCATATTGGGGGAGACCATAGCAGCGCAGCTTGGCTGGAGTCCGCTTGTTGCCTATGCCTTCATGGCCTTCTGTCTGATTTATGTCCCTTGCATAGCTTCTATAGCCGTAATCAGAAGGGAGACCAACTCCTGGAGATGGCCAGCTTTCACCATAGGCTACACTGTGGCCCTGGGTTGGATTGTAGCCACCCTCATCTATCAGGTGGGGAGGCTTTTTATAGGTTAGCTCATAAAAAAAGGACAAGATAGCACATTAAAAGCATAGCACGAACGCAGAGTATGTTCAATGACAACCGGGCTGAAGGCTCAAATCTGAAATAAGGAAAGGAGAATTATCCAATGAGAAGCAAGATGGTGAAGATGATAGCTCCAATTGCCACGGCGCTGGTTTTGATGCTGATACTGCTGCCTGGATGCGCTAAGGAGGAAGCACTTGGTGATTGGAACGGAACATGGGTCAATGTTGGAACGATGCTTGATGATCCTGCCATGGATGCGGTGTATGAAGCCATGGCCGATGCTGCCAGCGCCACAGCAGGGGATGGTGCCTTTACTAACCATGATGCCAGGAGCTTTTTGCACGCCATGCATGAGTCGAACTTCGGCGATTTGGGGATAGCGGGAAACAGTGTCACCTATTACAACACTGACGGAACGGTCGGATGCGAATGTGAATACGAAAGCGCAGACATAGAAACCATTGCCTTCGGAGAAGAAGAATTCGACTGGTACAAGTTCGAGCTGACGTCGGAAGATGCTGCTTGTTCCGGGTATAAATATCTCATCTTAACCGAGACACATTCTGACGCTGAAGGTGGCCTGGTTCATTTCCACATGAGATACGGCGATACCAGTTTTGACGATCTGATCAATAATCCAGCCTATGCGATGTGGTACCCGACATTTGGTGTAGAAGGCACCACAGTGGAAGAAGTAGCCGAAGGGTATGCGCAAGGAGCAGTGATGATGGGGACCATGATGCTTGCAAGTCAAAGTCCAAGCCTCGAAGACCCATGGGAGAACTTTGATCCCGAGTTTTTACCTGCCGAGATAATAGATATTTCAGGGACATACATAAAAACCGGTGAAAACGGAGGCCTTGATATTGAGGGGAACTTCATACCGGCTACCGTTGAACAAGCAACAGGAACCATTGTTGTCGAACAGCACGGCTCCTTGCTAAAGGCAATAGATACAACCGATGGGGAAGAAGGAGTATATCAAGGATCGACAGTAGGAGACAATATAATGCTCTCAAGCGCTAGCTATATGGAAGCTCCAGGTATAGGCAAAATACGTTATGAATGTGTTGCTACAGGAAATATCGAGGAGAGAGCAGAGGGGCTAGAGATTTATCTGAATTGGGTATGGCGTTTTTATGATAGCGATAATAATTTGATAATCAACGGTGCCACTACCCAAGTATGGAGGCAAGTGGAAGATTGATGGGCCATGGCATACTGCTCGATCAGGGCTTTATTGCCGATTCCATGCTTCGGATCGGGTTCAAGTCTGTCCGGGGACGCACATTGGACATGGATTGGGGTCCGATGGACCTCGACATCGGCCGGAAATAGAAAAGGTATAGGGAGAATAAAATGTTGCAAAGCATAAAGAGACTGATTCGACTGGTAGGGTGTTGATCTCGGCGGGCTTTATCACATCTGGGGAATCGCTTATCTCAGCGGAAGAAAGGGGGTAAATCCTGAATGCTAACCTTACGGCAGCTGCTCCAGCGTCAGGATTCCCAGGGGACAAGGTGGCTTTGGGGTCAAACGGCAGTTGGGTCATAGCACCACTGCCATTCCCCTCCTTGGTCTGTCACCGGTATAGGTTATATACCAATCATGTAAAAGAATGCTGCCGAAATGAAAGGGGGTGGGGTCCATGAAGTAGGTAATCCCAGGAACAGCGTGTCGGAACCAAAATAAAAAGAAAGGAGAACAAAAATGCTAAGACTACTAACAGAGGTAGAACCTGAAACCAGGGTAGTAGTTAAAAGGATCGAGGGTGGCATAGAGATTGGGAAGTATCTTGAGGACTTAGGGGTTTCGGAAGGGGTGGAGCTCACCTTAATTGCGGTGGAACCAGTGCATGCCCATGTAGGACCCCTTTCCTTGAAAACGGCTGGCAGGGAGGTAATCGTAAGCCAGGGATGGGCGGATAAGATATTTGTGGAAAAGGAGGGGGCAGTGGTTCCCCTTCTTAGGCTGGAGAAAGAAGATAAGGGAATTATTAAGACTATTGAAGGGGGAAAGGATTTTAAGGGCTGGGTTTCCGAACTGGGCCTTGATGAAGGTAGTGAAGTGGAGTTTCTAAGACATGTCCCCCACGAGACCTTAATCTTGAAAGCAGAGGACACTGAGATAAAGATGGGTCCGGGCAAGACGTCGAGGGTATGGGTAGAAGATGAAGGGAAGACCATCCAGATCAATTACCTCAAGGAGGGTAAAAAGGCCAAGGTAACCAAGATAGCCGGTGGCACCCGACATAAACAAGAGATGGAAGAGGTAGGAATTAAGGAAGGGGTAGAAATAACTTTAGTTGGCAAGGAGGTCTCCACAACCGCACCTCAAAGGAGAGGAAACTATGTAGGGGCCAAGTTGGGTGAGCAGATGATCACCATCGGTCGGGGCATGGCAGAAAAGGTTTGGGTGGAGTAGAAGGTTGATGGCTCGGCCTGCCTGAGGCAGGCCGAGCCCGAGAGGAAAACATGTCCTCGCCAGAAAGAAGGATTTGGGAATTTAAGTCGTTTACCATCTGTAGAGTTTTAGGCCTGGCCTTTGATGAGGAGGAGCTGCGCCGAATTTTTAGGAAGCTCGGATTCAAAGATGGTCAGCACCTTTCACCTGCTGAGATGCATGGATCATTGGTCCATACCTGTACTATCCCCAGCCAAAGTTCCAAGCAGGTGGATAAAATGCTGGGGGAGCATTTCGAACCATATCGGAAGAGAGTTGAGGGACTGGATCAGGAAGATATCTGCCGGCTTATTGAAGGAGAAGACGGATTTAAAGATATCCCCCTTTCAGCTCTCCTTTGGTTTGCGGCACGAAATCAGCAGGGGGAAATAGACCACATTGAGGCAAGAGCTTTTAACGCTATCCACATGAAAGAACACCGGGCGCTAAGGTTTTATGATGACCTCTCTAAAGCTCTGCCCCATGGTAAGGCAGAGGATGTGTTAGCCGAACTCAGACAAGTTTTGAAATCAAATGAAGAGCTTCAAAATAGATGTGCCAAGCTGGAGCAAAGAAAAGAACAACTAAGGTCTGAGATGGAGACAGTTAAACAAGAAAGATCAACGCTTGCTATGGCATTGGAAGAGCAAAGGCGATTGAATGAGAAGCTAAGGGAAGAGGTTAAGAACTTAGCTAGTGAGCCAGATCAAATTGAAGGTTTAAAGCGGGAAAGGGAGCTTCTAACCGAGGGGATCAAAGCGCTGGCCGAGGAATTACTAAGGCGGGAGAAATTATATGGAGCTGAATTAGCCGATTCTGATATCTTTCCCAAAGTTAACCGGGAAGATAAACCCATATCTTTCGACCAAATGGAGATTCAGTTTCCCGAACCAATGCAGGGATGGCAATCATCCCTTGAGGGCAAGACTGTGGCTTTAGTAGGGGGATTGGAATCGCTCATCCCTTACTATAGGCAAGTGGTGGAGTCCTTAGACGGCGTTTTTTGTTACCATTGCGGGAAGTGCTCACAAGGTAGAAAGGAGATAGCAGACGTGGTGGATAAGGCGGACGTAGTATTTTGTCCGGTGGATATAAACAGCCACTATGCAAGTCGCTCAGTTAAGAAGGCGTGCAAATTGAAAAATAGGCCGTGCTATTTTATACGCAGCTCTGGTTTGACCTCGTTTAGAAGAAAATTGATTGATTTCGCCAAGTTAAATTAAAAAAGCCTCGGCCTAGGAGGGAGAAAATATCTTTGAAGAAATGGGAGAGACGATTATCCATTGATCGAACCGTTGGAGAACTACATCAGTTCTCTTCTTCTAGGGGAGGAGAGGGACGTTATGCTTTTCCCCGTGAGGGCCGCAAATCCATAATGGTCTCCCTGTAGGTGCCGGGAAGAGAAGGAGAAGAAGTCTACATGATAGAGTGCCAAACCGATATAGAGAAGTTCGATTCGAAATGGGAGAAATAGTTTGACCCGAGGATCAATTCGCTCCAGATTTTGTAACTCAAATTTTTGGGCGGATAGGTTTGGGTGCTGAAAGGAGGAAAATGGTTTCCAGCAATTGCGGAATAAGCTCGCCAACATCAAACTCCTACCACGAGGTAGTTGAGGAGCTACGAAAGATGCTCGATACCCTACCTCTAGAGGTGCTGGAGGAACTGCGCCCGGCGATTGAAAAAGAGTGGGGTGAGGAAGAGGTAATAAGGGTGGGGGAATTGACCCTCGATCTTCCCCGCTATCAGGCTAGCATTAATGGCTCCCCTTTAAGTTTAACCCTAACCGAGTTTAAGCTTTTGACCCTTTTAGTCCAAAATAGGGGGAAGACACTCAGCCGCGAGCAGTTCTTGAGGAGAGTTTGGAACTGGGAATATGGACAGTGCAATAGAATAGTGGATGTTTATATAAGCTCGCTGAGGAAGAAGATTGAGGATAACCCCAGCCATCCCTGCCATCTACTTACGGTGAGAGGGATAGGCTATAGGTTTGAATAAATTTATTAATACGGGAGGTTTAAATAACGAATTTGGTGAGCTGGGAGAATACCCCACTTTTGGTGCAGAAGGTACCACGGTGGAAGAAGTAGTCGAGGGATATGCGGAAGGGGCGGTGATGATGGGGTATATGATGATCGCAAGTCTCAAAGACCCGTGGGGAAACTTTGACCCTAATTACTTACCTACAGAGATAATCGATATCTCTGGTGAGTATGTTTGCACTAATGAAGCCACGTATCTTGATACGGAGGGGAATTTACTCACCGAGTTTTGTTCCCCTTATCAAGAAGAGGGAAGAGAATGGACTTTTGAACAACATGGGTCGTTGTTGATGGTGACAATTGAGGAAGATGGAGAAGAGAGGGGATTCTGCCAAGTATCCACTGCTGGAGATCATCAAGTGGATGTTTGACTATATCGACCAGGAACTGCTGGAACAGTTCCATTTCAATTTGTTTACTGATGATGCCCTGGAGCGGTTGGGTATAGACTCCAAAGCACAGCGAATGGATTCCAGCCCTTCGGCTTCGCTCAGGACATGCTTTGTAGGTTCCTTCATCAAACAGATGTCTCGTCTGGAACTGGCAGTCAAAGTGCTACAGAACTTTTACCATGACCTACCGGAAGCCGAGCAAACCCGCTAGGCTTCTCAGTTGGCTGAATATGTGGAAGATGAAGCTAAGCAAATCACTTATCACCTCCACCCATCAGAATATTGCGGCCGACGATACCATTTTGGCGGAGCGGCTACCTGAGATCAAGGAACGGACAGGTGTTGAGGAAATGGTGGTAGATGCCAACTACACTGGTGAGGACTCGGAGAGAGTGTGCCAGGAACAGGGGGTCGCCATCATCCCCACCGAGGTGAAAGGGCGTAAGGTATCGGAAGATGAACTTTCGCTGACTGATTTTCACTTTGACGGTAACACCATCATTTCCTGCCCCGAAGGACATCCCCCGATAGAACAAATCCACGAACCGGAACATGGTCGTTACATTGCCCGTTTTACCATAGAGCAGTGCCATAGTTGCCCTTGGGTCGAGAATTGCCCTGTTCGTTGCCGAAAACAGTTTTACAGTCTGTTGTTCGATGATCGTCAAGCGCTGTTAGCCCAAAGGCGGCAGCGGCTGAACAAGGAGGAGTACCGCCGCAAATGCCGCTTGAGGCCAGCGATTGAATGGACAATCAGCCAGTTCAAACAGAAACTGCACAACGGTAAGCTGATGGTTCGTGGGCTTGGGAAGGTACGAAATAATGTCATTTTGATGGCAATTGGTATCAATTTCGGCAGGCTGTGGGCACATTCCCTGCAGGATAATCCTGGAGCTGCCTTGCTTTTAACCCTTGCTGTTCTATTGATCGTGTTTTTGGTTAAAAATTTGGCAGGGAAATCAACTGAGCTGAACTTTGAGGTTGCTTAAGCTCATATCGGGGCACTTTGCTTAAGAATCAAGCCCCGATGTTTTTGCAGGAACGCCATTGATAATCCACGATTCGGTGATGCGGAGAATTCCCCTCTTTGGGACCGGCCTGCTTGAGGGAAATGGCTTTCATATTGTGGAAAAGGTGGAGATAACAAGGGGCATCACTTATGCCCTAGCTGGAAGGAAAAGCTAGCATGCCATATAACCACGAAGGCAGATTATGGTCGTTTTAAGTCAACTCCGAGCTGGTGAAGCAGCAACAATTGTTGTCATCGAGGGCGGCCGAGGCCTACGACAGAAGCTCTTTTTGAGAGGTTTGTTTGAAGGCAAGGTGGTAAGGATGGTATCTAATCATGGACCTGTAGTAGTTGAGGTCGATAGAAGCGTTGTGGCCATTGGCCGTGGGATGGCACAAAAAATCATAGTAAGGAGGTGCTAAGAATGTAAAAGGAGTCATCCCAAAGGCACAAAGAATTTGGAATAGGAGGCAAGTATGGAAAAGAAGCTATCAGAAATGGATTATGAAGAGGAAGGCACAATAAAAGGGATTGAAAAGGGCTTTAGGGAGAAAGTAGCCGGCATGGGAATCAGGGAGGGTAAAGAGGTCAAGATGATGACCAAGCAGCCTATAAAAGGCCCGGTGGTGGTGGAAGTAGGTAGATCCAATACATCATTAGGGATGGGCCTGGCAGCCAAGATTTTGGTGGAGGTGAAAAGGTGAGCAAGGTATTGCTGATGGGGCAGTCCAATGTGGGTAAATCGGTGCTTTTCAACCGCCTGGCCGGGGCAAGAGCTACAGTATCAAACTATCCCGGAACGACCGTCGACTTCGACAAGGGGCGCATGCGAATTGAGGGCCAAGATGTTGAGATCGTAGATATCCCCGGCTCCTTTTCCCTGGAACCCAAGGACAGGGCGGAAGAGGTAGCGGTGAAAATGCTTGAGGAGACGAAGGGAGCTACGGTTGTGTGCGTCATCGATTCCTCTAAGGTAGAGCGCGGCCTTTACCTGGCGTTGGAGATTATAGAGAAGCGACATTCAGTCATAATTGCCTTGAACATGGCGGATGTGGCCAAGGATGCAAATATAAATGTAGATGCGGAGAGGTTGGAGGAGATTCTGGGCGTGCCTGTAGTGCCTATGGTGGCGACAAGGGGAGAAGGGCTTAAGGAATTGGTGTCCAGAATAAGGGAGGCTGTGCCTGTCGAGATAGAAGGCATCATCAAGAATGTGGGAGGTAAAAGTGGAACGAGCTCTCACAGCTGATGAAAGATGGGACCTGGTAGATAAGATAACGAAGGAAGTTGTAAAGGTTGGCGCCTATAAGCCCGGCTTAAGGGATGCCCTTGCCAGTCTTACCGTTAACCCCTGGACAGGAATTCCTTTTGCCATCGCTGTTCTGTATGGGTTCTGGACATTCTTTGGCGAATTTGCCGGCCTATTTACCGACGGCTTTTTCGTCAGGATTTTCGGAACCCATTGGATACCATGGCTGTCGGGCGCCCTCGAGGGACTGCCGGACTGGCTTTTCACCATCCTGGTTGGCGACCGGGCTGTTTTTGCCGAGGATTTTGTTGGTGATCCCTGTTTTGCCGCTGGAGGGGTGCTCACAACCGGTCTGTTTATGCCGTTTGCCGTAGTTTTATGGGCAGTGATAGCACTGTTTCTGGTGCTGGCGATCCTGGAGGATACCGGATACCTACCGAGGCTAGCTGTCCTTGTGGATACGGTGTTACACAAGATTGGTCTGCATGGCTTTGCCATCGTGCCCACCCTCGTCTCCCTGGGATGCAATGTCCCCGGGGTGACGGCTACTAGGTTACTGGAAACAAGGAAACAGCGGTTTATGATGATCGCCCTGTTGGGGGTATTCGTCCCCTGCGGAGCTCAGATCGGGATGATGGAAGAGCTAATCCCTGGTTTGATAGGTTGGGTCTTCCTGACCCTGGCAATTGGATATCTCGGGTTTGGTTGGGTGCTCAACAAGATTTGGCCCGGGGAATCACCTGAGATCCTGATGGATGTGCCTCCATATCGGGCACCACAATGGTCAAATATACTGAGAAAGACCTGGAGTAGGACACGGCATTTCCTTATGGTTGCCGTCCCCTTTGTTCTGCTTGGCTGTGCCATTGTTATGGTTCTGTATGCAACCGGGGCCATGGATACAATAGCCAGTGGATTGGAGGGATTCCTAGCGGCAGTATTTGGGGTGCCAGCGGATGCCACCGCTTCTCTGGTAGTTGGATTTCTGAGGAAGGATTTGGCTATAGGGTTGCTTCCTATAGACGCAATGACTAACTACCAGGTATTCATATCAGTGATTTTGCTTACCATTTACTTCCCTTGTTTGGCAACATTTGCCATGCTGCTTAGGGAATTGAATTGGAAGGAGATTCTGGCAACCCTGGGCTTTCTTATAGTGACCATCTTTGTTTTTGGAGGCATACTCCATCTGATCGGATTGGCTGGAGGTTGGTACTGATGGATAACAACGTAACAAAATTCGGAAGCATGTTTGCTGCCATCATGGGCATCGCGGCGCTGGGTTTTGGGATAATGGAATTCGTGGGGGAAGAGTGGGGGCCATTAACTGCGGAGGGAGGCACCTTCACGGCGTGGAGGGCAATTATCCTTCTCTGTGCTGGTGTGATCTACCTGTCTAGTGTCACCAATTTCATAGATGTTCGCCAGATAGTCAAAGCGGTAGCGGCGAGCATAATGATTTGGATTGTTGCCGCAATGGACATATGGGCAATGATAGCGGCTTCGATCCCCTCAGGAGCGGAAGAAGCAGGAGAGCCCTGGTTTGCCTCTGGAGCCGATTTCCTGGCTGCCTATGGTCCGCCGTATATGCCGGCAATGTATCTGCTGGTTCCCTCGCTGGTGATAATCTACTTTATCACCAGAAGAAGGATAGCAAGCTAAAATGGGGACTGTGGGGGAGGCCACTCGATAAAATCGGGAGCCCCGATATGTCAGAGGCTTGGCCTCCCCCACATAAGGTAAGAGGGAGATGGCTTCAATAAGGGAGATCTTATCAAAGGTGAGGGAAGGGAAAACCGTTGAAGCCCTCAGTAAGGAATTGGATGTAAGAGAATCTACACTGCGGGCAATGATAGACTTTGTGGTAGAGAAGGGCTATCTTGAGGAGTTTGAAGTTGGGAGCGGTTGTGTGGGGTGCTCTCAGAAAAGGAAATGCAGCGTACCTGCATCAGGGGAGCGAAAGATGAAGATGTATGCATTGACCAAGGAAGGTAGGGAATATATCGCAGAGTAGATGTAGTGAGGGCATCGCTGATAGCCTCCACCGCCTTTGGTCTTTTCATCTTGTGTCCCAGAATGGCCGGGATGGCAAGGGTAATATCCAGTGCTGCGGATATTAGCTTGGTGAAGGCCACAATTTTAGGGATGGTCTTTGCCCTTCCCTTGATAGTTTGCATGGTGCTCATCTTGGCAAAGTGGAGGTTGGTTCCGGCATTAGCCTTTGCTGCAGCTACCGACCTATTAGCCGTCTTGCTGATGGCAGAAATGAGTTTCAAAAGCGGATTGGAGACGCTGATAATAGCGCTCTTTGTGCTCGCTGGCGTTAGAGTGGCAACCTTGGTATCAAGCCATATCGGCGGTTAATCTAGAGTCCTGCGGTGAAATGTCAAATTTTGATGATTGCACATTAACAAGTAAATAAGGGGTGTCTTTGGGTAACAGCCCCCCTTTCTCGTGTGGTGAGCACGAGTTAAGGAAGAGCACAATATAAGGATTCCGTCAGCGCTCTCAGGCACAAAGCGCTAGAGGGTGAGAGCTGGGTTGCCGGTAATGGTGCTGCTTGGCTGGCCGGGCCGGACTCAGAGGCCGCTTATTCACCTCCTTAGTCAGATTCATGGATGGGAGAACATAGAGCTGGTTGTGCCGCAGCATAGCATCAACCAATCGCACTAACTTACGGGCAGTCAGCACCAATGCCCGCTTGTGTTTGTGCTTAGTGCTCTCGTCGTACTTAATGCGGTAATAACGTCCATACTCGGCATTGTGCATCCGCACCAAGTTGACCGCCTCGATAAGGTAATAGCGTAGGTAGTCATTGCCTGACTTGCCCATAGGGGTTTCCTCAGCTTGAAATGAGCCTGACTCACTAGTACGAAAGATGTGCCCGGCAAATTTAGCCAGGCAAGACTCATCGGGGAAACGATGGATATTCTGGATTTCAGCCATTATTCCTGCCACAAAGACTGGGCCCAAACCTGGTATTGAACTTAGCGGGTTGGGAAACTTCTGGACTTCCCGTTCGATGGCTTGGTCTATCTTTTTGATTTGTTGGGATAGGGTGTGGATGTTTTCCAGAGTAGCCCCCAGTATGAGGCTTAGAGGCTCATTTAAGGCAGGATGAGGGCGATATGAATCCCGGGCAGCCCTCTTAACCACAGCCGCTACGGCTTCAGAACTAGGGAAGTGATTCTTACCTTCCTTGGCTAAGAGCTGGGCCAGTTCCTCCAGGGGAGTAGCTACTATCTCATCTACGGTGAAATAATCGGTGAGCACCCTTCGACAGGCTCAGGGGAGGCAGCACCAAAGGTATCGGAGAAAGGATTAAGGTTCTGATACTCGCTGATTGCTTCGCCCTGCTCGCAATGACATTACTTGAGAAAGAGGAAGGAGAGGAAGTAATTCTTCTCCCTGGTGATCTGGTGCATCAAGTGGCAGCGGAAGCGTGTCAGGCGCTGCAGAGGCTGGTAGAGTTCGTTTGGAATGAAAGGGGCAGGAAGTCGGCCAAAGCGGAGGCGCTCAGCAATGGCGTAAGCGTCATTGACGTCGCTCTTTTGAGTGTTGGAGAGAGCCTTTTTGAATCCCTTGATCAAGCGAGGATTAAAGGCGTAGACCTTGGGTTGGAAGGGAGAAAGCTGGGGAGAGGAGTTGAGGAGACAAGCAAGGTGCCACCAGTAGAGGTTAGTGGCTTCCAACCCCACCAGGAGACGATCCAGATGGTAGTGCTCTATCAGACTGAGGACCTCCCTGACCAGTTGCTCAGCGCCGGGGAGATTATTGGGTACGCTGAAGCGACGCCTGGCTTCGGTGCCATCTTGGAGGAGAGGGCAGCAGGTGTTTTCTGCCCTGGATACATCAATGCCCAGGTAAAGTGTTTTATCCA
>Ga0209633_10003603_pt1 | contig 14249 bp, 15 predicted proteins | sample Cruoilmetagenom1_FD_187290 | JGI IMG/M metagenome (GOLD analysis project Ga0209633, IMG submission 187290) | Oil polluted marine microbial communities from Coal Oil Point, Santa Barbara, California, USA - Sample 1 (SPAdes) (version 2) | ecosystem: Environmental > Aquatic > Marine > Oil seeps ... | reverse complement strand
CCACATAGCCCGTGGTGACAAGGCGTATTTCAGGTTGGATACCATCTGTTGCAATTTATAACTCACGCTACCAAGTATAGGTGTCGTCTTTTTCTGCAAGTGAGAAGCCTGTCTCAATATGACGCTCCCGGATTTCATAAACCAATCCGGGAATTATGATCTATCCAGGGATCAAAAACTTTAAATTCGCTTATCAATCACAGGTTGTTGTATTGTTCCCGTACCGTTATATGTCGCAACGCCGCTATTACCGCGCTTGGCCACATACATCGCCGCATCTGCATGGCGTACCAGGGTTTGCATATCCTTGCCATGCAGTGGGAATACACTAATGCCCAAACTACCTCCAACATATAGCCTGTGATTACTGAACTCTATGGCTTTTTTCATTGAGAAATGTAAAATGATTCTCACGAAGGAACCCCATGAAGCACAAGGTGCTTCATGGGGTAATCTCAATAGATTTTATTTCGATCAAATATATCAATGTGATTGCTTATTTCTTGCCTTCCAGTTTGGCGACTTTCTTTTCAAGCTTTTTAAGTTTTTTATTGAGGCCCGCAAAATTAAACCACTGTTCGCCTGCGACAGGATAAGACAACTGCGAACCATACACACGCCAGGATTCATCCCAGTTGGCCGGGTCTTTAAAGCCCATCAATCTTAACTGCATGTAGGTCATGGTAGAGCGTGTCCCGGTTTGACAAAAGGCAATGGTGCGTTTTGATTTGTTGAATTTGCCAAAGGCCTTGTTCGCTGCATCCGGATCCAGATAGGCTACTGCCTCCATCTTGCCGGTCTTGGGGTTTTTAGCCTTACCCAGACTATCAATATGCGAGACATTGATGGTCGTGTTGGGGATATGCCCACCGCGAATGGCACGAATATCTTTGCCTGCATATTCTTTTTTGGTTCTGGAATCGATGACTTGCCGGGCTGTTATCTTGCCACGGGCTATCGACAGAATTTCGTCCGTTGGGGCGTAACGTGAAGCCACGACTTTTGCCTTGTAACTGGTGGCTTTTTTCTTGACCGGTTTATTATCCAGCCGATTCCCCGATTTGCGCCAGGCATCCAGACCACCATTCAGGACGTGTACCTTGGCATGGCCAAGATATTCCATCACCCAGAAACCCACGGTAGCATCGGTCAGGGTCTTCATGTCGCCATAATAGAACACCACATGGGTGTTATTACCGATGCCGACTTTGCCCAGCAGTTTTTCATACTTTGAGGTATCTCGCCAGACACGCGCAGTGGTGTCACGCAAGGCCTTCTTACAGCGTTTACCCAGACTGATTGCACCGGGGATATGACCCTTGGCATAGTCTTTCAGATCCCGGCAATCCACCACGACCCAATCGGACTTGTTGATGTTTTTCTTCACAGTTTGCGGGCTGACCAATAGTTGTGGGTTTGCCCATTTTGCTGCACCAGAGGCCGTGAAACTGAAGGATCCCAATAACAGCACGACCAATACTGCCAAGGTTCTGGTTAGTTTATTCCTGTTCATAATCCCCTCCTTTGCGCTTGCGTGCCGTAGTAATGAATGGAAATAGTGATTTATTCAGATGTTATGCCCCACATGTGGGCTGAACTGCCAAAGGAGATCGAGCATTATCCGTAATGAAAGTCGCTCACTCGCACCTGTGATGAATCCGGTGCGGTCCTGTACTACAAAACACCGTAGTGGCCCATATGACAATTTGTACTCTGGGACACAGGTATTGAGAATGATGCATTTGCATCAATTTCTTTTGGCGGAAATGGCGCTATTCTGCCTTTTACTCAATGGAATGAAACAGGTAAAGCGATATGGTCCCTCTGCTATCGATCATTATTCCAAACTATAACGGTGCCGTGACGCTCGATCTGTGCCTGCGGGCGGCGACCGCTATCACAGATGAGTCACTAGAACTCATTGTGGTCGATGACGGTTCCACGGATCGATCCGTTGACATCATCAGACGCTACCCCTGCAAGCTGGTTCAATTAGCAGAACACGCGGGTGCCTCCCGAGCCCGTAATACCGGGGCCAGATACAGTCGGGGGGATATCCTGTTTTTTACCGATGCCGACTGCCTGCTAAGCCAGGAGGCTTTGTCGCTGGTCAGACGCCGCATGTCTGCTGCCACAGATAACGTTGTGATCGGCGGTAGCTATACCCCACAGCCCTATGATGAGCTGTTTTTCAGCCGTTTCCAGTCAGCGTTCATCCATTATTCCGAAACAAAACAGGCATTGGCCCCGGATTATATTGCGACTCATGCGCTGGCCATCAAGGCAACGGCATTTCGCCGCAGTGGTGGTTTTAACGAAACCATGGGGCCCATTCTCGAAGACGTGGAATTCAGTCACCGTCTGCGCCGGGCCGACATAAAACTGGAGATGGAACCGGGACTACAGGTGCAGCATATCTTCAACTATTCCCTGCTCGACTCCTGGCGTAATGCGATACGCAAAACCCGCTACTGGATCCAGTATTCCCTCAACAATCAGGATTTGTTAACCGATTCCGGCACCGCCTCGCTCGAATTGAAGTTTAATGTCAGCACCTTTTATCTATCCCTTGTACTCCTGTTAATATCATTCGTAGGCCATCCATCGACCTTACCCGCCGTGGTTTTGCTAACGAGCATCAATCTGTTGCTGAGCCGGGGCCTATTAAAGGCTTTCTATGTTGCGAATGGCCCGGTGAGCGGTATCGGTAGTATCCTGTATTACCTGCTTGTCTATCCCATCCCGATTGGCATTGGCAGCCTGGCCGGACTGGCGGGGTTTATGCGCTCGCGATATTACAAAGGGAGCCATGCCTGATGTACTCACTATGGCGTCATCTCCCGGCTATCATCTGGAAACGGCAACCGATCCAGTTGACCTATTTTGTCACCCGCCGCTGCAACGCCCGTTGCCCCTACTGCTTTTATCTGCAGAGCGAGGATCAAGCCTCAAATGGCGATGAATTAACGCTACCAGAGATCGAGTCGGTAGCGGCGTCCATGGGTAAACTGTTGTGGCTGGCCTTTTCCGGCGGTGAAATATTCCTGCGTAAAGGCCTGGCGGGCATCAGCCAAATCTTTTATGCACATAACCGACCGTCTATTATGCTCTACCCCACCAACGGCATGCTGCCAACACACATCCAGCAAACCACCGAACGCATCCTGACCGACTGCCCCAACAGCGTAATCGTGGTCAAGCTGTCCATTGATGGCATAGGGGGACAGCATGATCGCATTCGGAATACACCCAGGAGTTTTGCAAAGACCTTGCAGACGTATAATCTGCTCACGCCTTTACTGGAACGCTATAAGAATTTTGAATTGGGGATCAACACCGTCTTCTGCTCGGCCAATCAATATCACATGGATGCAATTATCGATTTTGTGGCGGGAATGGAACATGCGCCGATGCATACCATCTCCATGGTCAGGGGAAACCTCAAAGCAGACGCTTTCAAAGATGTCGACCATGGTCTTTATGCCCGAGCCATTGCCCGTCTGAAGGACAATATGAAAAACAGGATGTCCAGTATCTATCGGTTCAGCGGCGCCGGCCTCAAGGCTGCACAGGATAATCTGCAACGCCGCATGATCTATCGTACCCTGCTGGAACAAAAACGCCTGATCCCCTGTTATGCGGGACGCGCCAACCTTGTCCTGGGTGAGAGCGGCGAAGTGTATCCCTGCGAGATGTTGTCACAAAGTTTCGGCAATGTGCGCGACCATCACTACGATCTGGGCCAGGTCGTACAAACGGCGCAAGCCAGACACAGCCTGGCGTCGATCAAGGCGAAGGACTGTTACTGTACCCATGAGTGTTACATGATGACCAACACACTGCTCAATCCTCGCCTCTATCCCCAACTAGCGAAGGAATATCTTGGGAACCGCTGATTAGGTGTCGTAGGTCAAATATCTGTTCCGCAATATTGCTCAGCGCGCAACAAGTACAGAGATATCGGCTGTGTTAGCGACTTCGCGACTCACACTGCCGAGCAGAAAAGAGTGCTTACGTTTTCCGCGCGAGCCTACGACTATCAGGTCGATGTCTTCTTCTTTGGCGGTAGATATGATCTGTTCAGCAGGATGCCCTTGTTTGACCCGTGCGCTGATGTTCTTCAAACCTGCTTGTTCGAGAATAGAGGTGAAATGCGTGATGATTTTCGCACTTGCCGCGTCCAGTTTGGCAAGGTATTCGGAGCCTTCCAAGGCTGCGCTGACTTCCTCGAGGTCCTGATCACTCTCCAGTGCTTCGCCTAATAGTGATTGCCCCAATAGCTTCTGCACATGGACTAGTAAAATGGATTCAGGCTTTAAGGCTTTTGCCCAGCCCGCTAGCGTCAGCGCCGCCTGCTCTGAGCCTTTGCTGTTATCTATTGCAAGCAGAACTTTCTTCATGCCTATGTCTCCCCATGCCAATTGACCTGATCGTGCTGCACACGGCAGCGCTATACTCGCTTGGTTATAAGTTTACGCTACGGTATGCGATAGCTTGTGTTAATGATGCATATGCATCAAATTCCTGGAGAGCGCTTATAAAGCAATGGCTCAAGAAAAAGAAGACGGATTTATTCTTCTGTCCTCTTTTTCGCTCACTCTTTCGTTCCACCCATATTAATCTTTCACTAGCCTTGATTTCATTTAACGTCCGTTTTCAAGTGTTATGCCTCCTTGGTAATGCTTGATTCTTAAGACGGTATCTGACCCTAATGGTGCTTACTTAAGCCAAAATGTAGGGTGGGTTAGCGTTTTTTGCGTAACCCACCAAGCGTTGCATCGCAACTCAAATTTTTTTTAATGAGAATGAGTGCCTAGCGGCACGTTTGGTGGGTTACGGCGCAAAGAGCGCGCCTAACCCACCCTACATTGGATAGGGGGCCGCTTAAGTAAGTGCCATTCGTATCTGACCCCGCGAATTGCGACTTTGTTATTTCCTGATTTTGACGATTTGTGTATAAGAGATAGCCCTGTGGGAGAGGGAATTTATTTACTTCGTGTGATGTACAGGGACGTACGAATGCCGCGAGGGCAAGGATGCCCAAGAGCGGTCTTCGCGCCTTCGTGGTAAATTTTTTTATGTTTCCTTGATGTCTTGGTGTGACGTGCATGGATGCACTAATGCCGCGGGAGCCATGGATGGCGGGAGCGGCCTTGGTGGTGAGATGTTCTACTGATGATCCGCCGCAACCCACTTCCCATCACGTTGAAACACCTTCTTTTTCAAGCAAAGCCCAAACAAACTCTTCATGCCCTGCCAGGCGAACTTGCAGTCCTGCCAGTTGCGAATCTGTAACAGACGACGCAGCAAATAAGCGGGCCGTGAATAAAAGCGGCGCAGGGCCAGTTGGCGTAGTTCATGGATCCGCGATCGGCTAAGTGTATAGGGCGTAAACGACGCACCCTGATAGGTGTAATGCTGCAATTGCTCAGAGACTTCACCATACTTGTGACGTTGTTCATACAGCGGTGTACCCGGAAAGGCCGTCAGGGCATGGAAATTGGCCAGGTCTGCATCAAGCTCGATGGCAAAGTCGATCGTTTGCAGGGCCTCTTCATAGGTTTCGCCGGGGATGCCGAACACAAACGGGGTGCTGATCTTGAGGCCGACAGATTTTGCCGCCCGCACCGCCTGGCGGGTTTGCTGCAAGGTAATGCCTTTATGCAGGGTATTGAGGTTTTTCTGTACCCCGCTTTCGGCGCCGAACAAAATGGCCCAGCAACCGGCGTCATGCATGGCCTTTAATAAAGGTTTGTCCACCTGATTGACACAGGCCGAGGCAAACCAAGTGAAGTCAAGCTGGCGGGATTGGATCGCCTCGGTTAAGGCCATCAGGCGATCATAATCGGCGGCCAGGGTATCATCGATGAATTTGATCTCCCGATACCCTTGCGCCAGGCACAACTCGATCTCTTCCAGCACATTTTCGACACTGCGAAAGCGGATACCGCGCCGCCCAGCCTTACGCTCACGATCGATCTGTGAACAAAAGATACAACGTCGATCACAACCCCGCGCGGTGATCATCACCGCCACCGGTTGGCGTCGATAGGTCGCCGGTGGTGGCGCGTAGCGCGTGGCATCGTCCAACAATTGCCGGGCCGGAAAAGGTAAGGCATCCAGATCTTCAATCAGGGGCCGGGGTGGATTTTCAACAATCCTTTCACCATCGCGAAAGATGACACCGTTTACACCATATAATGATTTTCTGTCTGCCAGTCTGTTGACCATCTCGGTGACGGTGATCTCCCCTTCTCCAGTGACCACTGAATCGATGCACTCTCCCCCTTCATGAAAACATTGTTGCTGTACCGCAATAGGAAAGGGCCCGCCCACACAGGTAAAAACAGCCGAATTGATCTGCTTGATGTCATTAGCAGTGCGCAAGGCCTTGTCCCAGCCAAAGGTGGTGGCATAAATGCCTGCAAAGTCGGGATTATAGTTTCTGACGTGTTGCAGAATGGTTTGATGACTCATAAAGGCGCCATTTAGAAACTTTACTTCATGCCCCGCTTGCAGCAGACAGGCGGCTACATACAATGTGCCCAGGGGTTGCCAGTAGTTGATCTGGGAGCCCGCGGTCTGGGCCGGAAACAGTTCTTCAGGTAGCCATGCCGGGATGACAAGGACGCATTTCATGCATACACACCGGTCACGGGCATTGATGTGCTGTTCTGAATAATCGTCTGTGCCGCATCCATCCCCGCCTGCATAGCATGATCCATATTATAATAACGAAACATCCCGCCACGACCTGCCGTATGCAGATTGTCAAAGCGATTCAGATAATCATAAATGACCTGGCAATGATCCACATAACCGACCTCAAACAGGGGATAGGCATTGGCAATCCGCGTCACAACCGAATCAATGACCTCCTGTGGTTTAATCAATCCGAGTTTGTCCAGTTGCGCCGCCGTTTGATGAACAAGACGGTCGTCACTGCTTGACCAGGTGCTGTCACCACGAAAACAAAAATACTCTATCACCAGCAAGGATTGACCCGGCGGCGCCATGTGCCGGCTCCAGTTGGTTGGTTCGTGAATACGCCCGAAGGGGATGGTTTGTTCGGGTATGTATATCCAGGTGTGATCGGTAATACGTTCACGATTCAGCATGATGGATACGGTCACCAGATCCCGACTGCGCAAGCGTGAAGCTGCGGCCAGCACGTCAGCTGGTGGGTGTGGACGCATGGCGCAGATCAATGCGGGTAAGGGTATGGTGGAGATAAACTGATCGGCCGGAAGGGTGGACGACTGCGTGCCATCGGTCACTTCCACACTCTGAATGCGATCATGTGAATGGTTTACCCGTGTGATACACCTGCCGGTGTATATCGGATTGTAGTGTTGAACCTGTCTACCAAGTTCATCGGTAATCTGTCCTATGCCGTAGCGTGGATATAAAAAATGCCGACTCAAGGTCGGCAGACGTTTTGTCGACCCTGGCCACAGGGCTTTTTTTATAGCCTTGCCTAAGGACAAACCCTGAATACGCTGTTCTACCCAGCGCATATCAATTTGCTGACAATCGATGCCCCATACCTTTTCACTGTAATCACGAAAATAGATATTGAACATACTTCGCCCGAACTGTCGGACTACCCAGTCTTCAAGGGAAACGGGGAGGGGCTTGACCAGGAGTGCACGCAGCCGTTCAAGTGCGTAGTCAAATAAAATCGCTGTACAAGTAAGGGGACCAAAACCAAACAAGGCGTTCAACGGTTTAAGGGGATAATCAAAATAACGATTGCGTAACAGAATTTGGCTTGACCGGGGGACGGTCAAACAATCGTTACCCAACAGTTGGCGTACAAATTGTTCCAGTTGCGGATTGTCGGTGACAAAGCGGTGTCCACCCAGATCAAACCGGAATCCGCCATGCTGAACAGTGCGTGCCAGCCCACCCACATCTTTTGCACTTTCAATAAGTGTAAGCCGATGGCCTGCCTCGCTTAATCGCTGTGCAGCTGTCAGCCCTGCCAGGCCCGCGCCCATGATGACTGTATTGCCGCGACTGTTCATCCTGATATCCAAAGTTGTTTTATGCCGCATCCATTGCCAGCATTATTCACTGAGTTCCTTGTAATAGTCCTGCATCTCGTCAGTTATGCCTGCGGGCGCGGCACCTTCTGTCCCGGCACCATAACCACCGGCATCGGGCGCTTCAAAATAACCCGGTTCAACACCGGTACCAATTGAGGCGTTATAGCCGACAAGAAACGCCAGCAGGAAGCTGACCGTTACACTGATCGTCCAGAGCCGGTTGCTCAAAGCCATTTCCCCCACATGTTGCACCATCCTGTTAAAACAATAACTAAGAGATAGGAGTTGATAACTTTCATCAACGCTTAATCTGCCTCTTTCTCAAGTTCCTTGTAATATTGCTCCATTTCCTTGTTGACACCAGACTTCACACCAATGGCCTGTTCGGGTTTGCCACCGATCATGCCTACCTCGATCATGGGTGGCAGGCTAAAGCCCATCATGTAACCCATAAAAATGGCGACCACCAGAATGACAATCCATAATTCATTTTTCATGACGCAGACCTCTTGCTATCGATTTTCACCAGGCACATGTTCAGGCCTTTTCAATATCCCAGACAAACTTACCTTCTTCCTGCTTACGGGAAACAATTTCATCGCCGGTGATATCACACATGGCCGCAATCGACTCGCCTGAAGAGGGATTATCGAAAACCACCTCCAGATGATCACTGGCATTAATCTTGGCCAACGCCTTCTTGGTATAGATCTGCGGATGAGGACAGACATAGCCTTTTACATCCAGCTGATAATGACCGTCTGATACCTTTTCAAACTTCATACTTCACCTCCATCGTGTTCGAGTCAGTGCCAGCACTAAATATCACAGGCATCGAATTCTTTGGCCATTTGTCGTTCTGTCCACCAGTTAAAGAACTTCACGCCGACATAGGCCCCGGCAATCATGCCGATACCAAACAGCCAGCCAGAAGCATCGCCCTGCGCAACCCGCACGAAAAACGCGCCGACATTGCAGCCCAGACCGAGCCGCGAACCAATGCCCATGAGTGCCCCACCGATAATGGCCCAGGTGGCCAGCTCCAGGGTGGGTTTCTTGAATTTGAACTCGTTGTGCAACAGGGCCATCACTGCGGCGCCACCGATCAGGGCAAGTGACATCCAGTCGGCGGGATTGACGGCGGGATTGGGAATGCCATTAACTAAACCGAAATAGATATTGTCCATATTGTCGGCACCCGCCTTGTTAAAGGCCCAGCCAACCCATTGGGCCTCCTGGGTGGTCACATACCAGTAACCGGGATCGAACACCGTGCCGTTGACCGATAACCCAAAATCATGGCCCATTCTCTCCAACAGGGTGCCGGCATTCTTGACGCCGAATTTGACGCGCAGGCCCTGCGTAACAAACATCTGCAGACCGCAAAATATGCCGAGGATCAAGCCTGCTATCGCGGTACGTCTTGATGCCACGATCATGGTCCAGTAACCGGCCAGGTCATCCTTGAAATCTAGTTTGTTTTTTTGTTTGCCGCGTTTCCTCAAAAAACTACGCCGTGACCAGATGGCATAGACAACCACCAGTAACACTGCAGCAGGGATCAACACTCCAACAAAGGCATTACCAAAGAAGGCCCCCATGACAGAATCATTGCTATAGCCCATCATGGTGGCATAGGTCATCACCGGTTGATCCCAGACATAACCGGCAAGATATTGATCCAGCCAACCATCGCCTGCATTAATGGTCGGTGGCAAACCCTTGGCCACCGCCGATGCATGCCAGGACTCGGGCACCATTTTATTTGCCCAACCCGCTACATCGGCAAACAGGGCCTGGGTCACGCTAATCGACAAAATCACCATCAAGGCCACGCCATTACCCTCACCTGTTTTATACAGGGAACCGGAGGCACAACCACCGGCAAACACCATGCCGACACCAAAGATAAAGCCCGCCACCACGGCATGAAAACTGGTCGGTGCGGCATGGAAGGTACTGAGTCCCGTTGCAGATACAAACGCGCTGACCAGTGCGAACAAGACTGTAGCGAGCATGACCCCGACCACCATGCGCGGCACCCCCACAGCAAACAGGTCACGGAATGCCGAGGAAAAACAAAAGCGGCCGTATTGCAGACACATACCGTAAATAAAGCCAAACCACAGGTAGACCGAGAGATAGATGTAATATTCGTTATACCCGTAGGTGGCGATACTGACCAGGGCGAAAAAGGCAACAATGCCATAGGCCCAGTTGCGCTTTTTGATGAGATCATTGTCCACTTTGTCTACCCCCGTTGCGAAAGATTGTGTTTGTCCTGCAATGAAGCACGCTTTAATTCATAAACAGTCACGTCAGTTCGGTAGCGGAACACGCCCTCTGTTCGGGTGAATCGGGCAGATACCTGATAGTCCGTCAGGTGCTGACGTATGTTCTGCGGTAAAGTCTGTCGTGGATGGCTGGCGATGACGGCTATAGCCTTGTTCGTAGCCCAGCCATTGTCCCGATAAAAATCAGGTAGCTTGAATTCCCAACTGAAACGCACTGGTGAGGTGCTGAGCGCCTGCTTATCCTGTGGAGATATCGGGTTTGCCGCAGGCTGATACACCAGCTTCTGATGGGTAAACAGATCCAGTGCCGGGATGCTGACCAAAGGATTAATGGTGGAATTGATTTGCGGCAGGACGATGACTTCGACCGCATCCACATTCAATTGATCAAGAAAACGACCGGCGGCTTGCAGGTTGGTCGCACTGGTGCTTTGTAAAAACGGTCGATAGGCTCCAATTCCCAGCACCAATGACGTCATGACGATGGATAACAGCAGATAATGACGTATCTCATGATTGCGGATCAAGCGAATCGCATAGGCTGCCATCAAGGCCAGCATCGGCAAGGCAATGATGACATAACGACTGCGATTAATACCGATGATAAAGATCAGCAACCACATCCACACTATCGGTAGATAATGCCAGTCACGCTGGTGGATAGCATGATAGACAGATGCCAGTGCCGCAAGGCTGATAAAGGGATGGATCTGGAAGAAAAAGGTTGATAACTGGCTTTCCTGCCAGCGGCGCAGACCGGGTAATTGATAGGCGCTCAATAGTTGCAATTGAGCAAGGATGAGATCAATCTTTAAAATAATAAAGGGTGCCAGCAACAGGCCCGTACCATACAAAACCCACAGCAGACGTTTGGCGTCCAGCTGCCAGTTAAAATGATGACAGGTAAGCAGCAACACCGGCAGTACACTCAACATCAACCAGACTGAATATTTGCTGAGCATCGCCATGGTAATGCTGATGGCCGCCAATACAATCCAGTAGATACTACCCTGTCTGATGACTTGCAATGTGGTCCATACCGCCAGTGTCAGGAAAAACATGCTCGGCACATCCACCAGCATTAATGGCACCTGGGTGAGCAAAAAGGGCATCCCCAGCAACAATACCCCGCCGTAAAAACCGGTCATTTCATCCCACAGCGTCTTGCCAATGTAATATGTCAGGACAATCGTCCCGGCAAACATCGACAGGGTAACAAGCTGTATCACCAGTCTGGATTCGCCAAATATCTTAAATACAAAGCCATATATCAACGGCACCAGTGGCAGGTCAGTCCAACTGGTTATCGAATTCCCCCATTCCCGTATAAAGTAGATGACACCGTATTCCGACAGGTATTTGGCCTGAGTAAAATAGCGTGAGCTATCGATAATGACTTCTGGTTCAGTCCAAAACACCATACCCGTGAGAAAAGCCAGCAAAAACAATCCAAGTGGCACATTGATACGCAAAGCATTCACTCTGATATACCAGCAAAACAGGAGGATTCCAGTCAGCATCAGACTCAGAATAAATACCTGTTGACCATCCATCAGCCATTGCCAGTTGGTAAGGCGGTTATCATCAACTTGACGCAGCGTGTAAAGGAACAAGATGGCCAATATATTTAGAAGCGTCACCACTACGGCAACGGGGGTTGAGCTGTTGACTTTGACATGACCCGTAACATCAGCGTTTCTATTTGGTAGAACGCTGGAGTGGCCAGGATAATTATGTTCCGGAGTTTGCATAGACTTCCTCTTGTCTGATACCCATCAAACAAATTTCAACTACCAGGAAAACACCTTGTCACATTGTTCAAGTTGTTCAACCAGTTCCACATAATCAATCTCGTCATGACTCAGATCGATGATCCTGATATCGTGATTGCCGGACTGTTGGTCAATGATAAATTGAGCGTCCTCACATGGACCATCATTAAGGATATGTAATACGTTCATTCACTCGCCCCCATGCACGGCATTAATCTGTATCAAAGCACAATGACCCGATCTGACTGATTATTCATCATGGCATTATTGAACTGGCTGCCAACGACAATCTCTTTGCTAATACCCGATGCATTGACGCCGTGCTCAGCCGCACTGTGACTGCAAATACTCATACTCAAATTATCCAGCTCACAAAGCCGATGAAAATTTGTTTGCTGAAGCAGTCGGGTCCCTTCATCCATGGCAAATAGCGACACCTCATGTCCCCTGAGGCTGGCTGCACGCGCAATACCGATTACATGCTGTAAATGTCGGTCAGTATTAATGAGAATACCCAATTTCATTTCTCTTCACCTTGTATACAATTTTGTTAGTCCGACGGCATCACGAAATACATACCTGTACTTTCACGTCACCTACAAATAATTAAAAATGCGCCACAGCCACTCGCGTCTGATTTTCCGCCAGGGATAATCATTCACTCGTTCATATGCTAGAGATACACTGGATGACTAGCGTCCGGTATGATGTATTTGCATCATTTTAAAATGATGGCTACCCCAGGCGGCTAGTAATTGAAAATGGTTTGATCTGCCTTAATAAGGCAGCACGTGGTCATAACTCAACAAGGTATTGGCCAATTCCGAACCAGACAACAATTTTACCCCCTCCCCTTGCTCGATATTGGAGTAGATGTTCATTTCCAGTTCCTGGATGGTCTCAATATTCAAGTTTGTCTTATCCGAGTGTTGCAGTTTTCTGTTCAAGACAAAAATATCGATAACATCATCGACCAGGGTCAACCCGATGGCCATCCGCAGCGCCTCTGCCTGACGGTCCCTGACAACAACAGCAATTTTCTTGCTCATAAACCCCTCCTTAATTCGGATTGTTAATGGACCAAATTGTGTCGATAGGCATATGCCACCGTATCCACCTGGCTGTGAACACCCAGTTTGTTCTGGATATGCTGGAGATGGTTGCGAATAGTGACGTTACTAACCCCCAGTCGTTTGGAAATGATGGAAGTCGAAAGGCCTTCCGCCAGCAACTGCAAAACTTCCCTTTCACGAGGTGACAGACGAGATACACTGTGCTCACATTTACCAATGCTCGCCGCCACACTGTTTACCTCTGGGTGTTGTTTTGTCCTTAGCGTTGAATCCAGAGCAGTCAACAGATCCTGATTCGCAAAACGGTGTAGCAGATGCGTCACAATCCACTTTTTCTTGCAAAACGACGGTATCAGCATAATGTTGACCGATAACATCAAGGGTCGACCATCACCATCTGATGTTTCAATCGAAAAATTATTGGGCACGTCAACGCCTGTTGGCGTTTTGGCAATGCAACAACCTGGCTGACAAAAGGCTTCGCCCGATATTCTGTTTTTTCCGCAAATCACCTCATGACAAGGCCGACCCAGGATCCACTGAGAAGAACGATCAAACAATTCCTCGCAACCCGGATCCCAGAAGATAACTCGCTGTTTTGCATCAACGGCGAATACACCATCGACCGTGTTATATAAGACATCCTGGAGGGTTGGCATAGTCCACCTTTCCTGGTGAGAAATAATATTTGTCTATTTTCAGGTTTAATTATGTTAGTTAAAAGATAACACTGTATTTTACAATGACCAGCATCAATAAAACTTCATAGAGTCATAAAATCTGTTTAAGCGATGGTCACCTCGTCTGAAAGGTATACATCCTGTATGGCATTCAATAATTGTATGCCATCAGCCATTGGTTTTTGGAAGGCCTTGCGGCCGGAGATCAAACCCATCCCGCCTGCTCGTTTATTGATCACGGCTGTGCGTATGGCCTGGTGCAGATCATCCGCGCCGGATGCACCACCGGAGTTGATCATCCCTACCCGCCCCATATAACAACATGCCACCTGATAACGAACCAGATCTATCGGATGATCAGTGGTTAATTCATCATAGACTT
>Ga0209633_10003602_pt1 | contig 14250 bp, 9 predicted proteins | sample Cruoilmetagenom1_FD_187290 | JGI IMG/M metagenome (GOLD analysis project Ga0209633, IMG submission 187290) | Oil polluted marine microbial communities from Coal Oil Point, Santa Barbara, California, USA - Sample 1 (SPAdes) (version 2) | ecosystem: Environmental > Aquatic > Marine > Oil seeps ... | reverse complement strand
ATTCAAGCTTTAGATGAATTACGATTAAAAAGGTTACAATTTTTTGTAACTATTTTCCAAAATGGGCATCTAAAGCAAAAGAAAGGTCAATGGATGCGATTAACATAAACAACTTCAACAACCATAAGATTTCTGAATCGGATATCATTCAACGAATATTATCTGGTGAAAAGGAATTTTATGAAATTCTGGTTCGAAGAAATAACCAAAAACTTTATCGGGTTATAAGAAGTTATATAAGGGATGAGGCAGAGATCCAGGATATTATGCAAAACACATACCTTAAGTCTTTTGAGAAATTGCATCAGTTTAAACAATCTTCGTTATACAGTACGTGGCTCATTCGTATAGGTATTAACGAGGTTTTGGCCCGATTGCGGGAAAAAGGAAAAATCATCAATCTAACCGATAAGTCGATTACTCTTGATAGAAATGCCATTTTAGAAATGCCTGATACCAACCAATTGAATCCTGAAAAAAGAATCATAAGAGAAGAGGCAAAAAGGCTATTAGAGAACACCATAGATTCCTTAGATGCAAAATATCGAACAGTATACGTATTAAAGGAAGTTGAGGGTATGACTATAAAAGAAATCTCTGAATGCCTTGGAATTTCATCTTCGAATGTAAAAGTTCGTTTTCATCGCTCAAGAAGTATGCTTAAAGATAAACTGTTTGAGAAAACAAATGGTAGTGTTGATATTTTTGAATTTGGGAACAGCAAATGCGATAGCATCACAGAAAGCGTAATGAAGAACCTTGATAGTTGACTAAAAAATGCCTTAGGAAATCACCTCTTAATATCAGAATTCTTTCATAAATGATGTAATCGTTAATTTCTCTCCAAAATACTGTATTTTTGCGCTCTGCAAGTATTAGGTATGATGCTCTTATGAAAGAATTGTTGAAGAAAATTTTCTTTTCTACCCGCTTAACGGCTGTGTTATTTCTTGTTTTTGCAACGGCCATGGCCTTTGGTACTTTCATAGAAAGCTGGTACAGTACGGAAACGGCAAGAATTTGGATCTATAACGCCACTTGGTTCCAAGTGATCATGGTATTCTTTGTAATCAATTTCATAGGGAACATTTCAAAATACAAACTGTTTCGCAAGGAAAAGTGGCCTGTTTTGACTTTACACCTTTCCTGGATATTGATTATCCTTGGAGCCTTTGTTACCCGCTATATTAGTTTTGAAGGAATGATGCCCATTCGTGAAGGCAACTCTGAAAAGGTCTTTTATTCAGATAAAACCTTTCTCACGGCATATATTGATGGTGAGATCAATGGGGAACCCCGAAGAAAAACCTTGCAAAATGATCTTATCGTTACGCCAGAAGCATTAAAGTCGAACTTACCGTGGCATGATGATTTTAATGGTCAGCCGATTACCATATCCTATATAGATTTTATAAAAGGAGCTAAAAGGGGTTTAGTGCCAGATGAAACAGGCAATGAATACCTAAAAATTGTCGAGGCAGGTGATGGTCAACGCCATGAGCATTATTTGGAAAATGGAAAAGTCTCAAACATTCATAATGTATTGGTAACACTGAATAATGAGACAGAAGGCGCCATAAATATTTTCTCTTCGGACAGTACTTACCTAATAAAATCGGCATATGAAGGTAGGTTTATGCGTATGGCAGACCAGTTTCAAGGCGATTTGATCAAAGACAGTTTGCAAACGTTACAATTACGTTCATTGTATAGCATAGCAGGAATGCAATTTGTTATCCCTGAACCCATACTTAAAGGTTCTTATGGAGTTGTGAAAGTCCCTGAGGCCGAAATGACAGCAGTTACCCAAGATGCATTGGTAGTTGAGGTTTCGAGTAATGGCGAAACAGTGCAACAAAAAATATTGGGCGGTAAGGGAACCTCAAACTTTTCAGAAAAATTTGAAGTTGGAGGATTGGATGTTTCCTTGGCGTATGGCTCCAAAGTCTATGAACTTCCTTTTAGTATCAAATTGAATGACTTTATAGCGGAGAAATATCCGGGAACTGAAAAGGGATATGCTTCTTTTATGAGCAAGGTTACAGTTGAAGATGAACGTCCTTTTGACTATGACATTTTTATGAATCATATTTTAGATCATAAAGGGTATCGTTTTTTTCAATCAGGTTTTGACCCGGATGAACGCGGAACAACCCTCTCAGTAAATCATGATCTTTGGGGTACTTGGATAACTTATATTGGTTATTTTCTGTTGTACGCAGGCCTTATGGGAATCATGTTCTTTGGTAAGACCCGTTTTCAGGATTTGGCTAAAGCATTGGATAAGATCAAGGCCAAGAAAGGGGCTTTGACAATACTTCTAATTTTTGGTTTGGTCTTGAATGGTTTGGCCCAAGAGCGTTCTGAAGATGATGTACACGATCATTCTAAAACACCTACACAAGAACAGATTGATTCCCTTTTAAACGCTAATGTTGTATCCGAGGAGCATGCTGAGAATTTCGGGAAACTTGTTGTACAGGATGAAGGAGGTCGTATGAAACCCATCAATACCTTTTCTTCTGAATTACTTAGAAAGTTAAGCCTGAAGGATAAGTATAAGAACATGAATTCCGATCAGGTATTCCTCTCCATGATGATGAATCCCACTATTTGGTATAATGTGGAATTTATCGCACTCGATAAAAAAGCCCAAAACGATAGTATACGAAAGATCATCGGGATTCCAGAGGGACAAAAATTCGTAAAGGCCATTGATTTCTTTGACAAGAATGGGAAATATAAACTAGAACCTTATTTAAGGGCAGCTACCGCCACCAATAATCCCAACAAATTTGAGCAGGACTTTAAAGATGCCAATATTCGATTAAGCCTTTTGGATCAGGCATTGAGTGGACAAATCGTAAAGATATTCCCGCTGTTGAACGATGATAACAATAAATGGATTTCCGCTGTGGAATACCGTGGGGGGCAGTATCAGGTACTAGATTCACTTTACGCCAATTTCATTAAAAATGCGATTCCTTATTACTTAATGTCTTTGAACAATGCACAAGCAAGTGGTGATTATACCGAGGCCAATAAGCTATTGGCAGCTTTCAAACAAAATCAATTAAACCATGGAAGTGAGGTGCTACCCACTGAGATGAAAGTCAATACAGAGGTCATTTATAATAAATTGGATATTTTCAATATCCTGTACAAGTGCTATGCCTTAGTAGGAATTTTAATGTTCTTTGTTTTGATTTTCCAGATTTTTAAAGAACGCCCTATATGGCGTATTGGCACTTATTTCTTCAAAGGAACCATTTTTGTTTTATTCTTATGGCATACTGCCGGCTTGATCTTACGCTGGTATATTTCTGGCCATGCTCCGTGGAGTGATGCTTATGAAAGTATTCTTTATGTTTCGTGGGCCACTATGGGTATGGGCTTGCTCTTGGGCCGTAAAAGTGATATGACCATTGCTGCTTCGGCCTTTGTAACTTCGATGTTGTTATGGATTGCCCACCAAAGTTGGGTCGATCCTTCCATTGCCAATTTGGTGCCGGTATTGGATAGTTATTGGCTTATGATCCATGTTGCTGTGATTGTAGGTAGCTATGGCCCCTTAACCGTTGGTATGATATTAGGTGTTGTTTCATTAGTGTTGATCATACTCACCAATAAAAAGAACAAAAAACGCATGAAGCTCAATCTTAAAGAGCTGACTATTATCAATGAGTTGGCGCTTATGGTCGGTTTGGTCATGCTTACCATAGGTAATTTTTTAGGTGGCCAATGGGCCAATGAAAGTTGGGGTCGCTATTGGGGCTGGGACCCCAAAGAGACTTGGGCCTTGATTTCGATAATGGTCTATGCCTTTGTAATCCACGTGCGATTGGTACCCGGAATGCGCGGTAAATGGCTGTTCAACTTTTTAAGTGTGATTGCTTTTGGGAGTATAATGATGACTTATTTTGGGGTCAACTTCTACTTAGTTGGGTTACATAGCTATGCCAGTGGTGCCCAGGTGATAACACCAATTTTCATCTACTATACGGTATTTGGGGTTTTGATTTTGGGCGCAATCAGTTATTGGAGGTATAAGGTTAATTATCGTAAATAAAGATCAAAAAGACCTTGATTTTCAACTCTCAAAAAATTATTGCATCTTTACAACATCATGAAGTAAACGAATTATGTTAATTATAGATGTCATAGGGTTAGTTCCCAGGAAGTAAGCAACTTAGAGTTGTACTTCTTGCACATCTTTTTATTCTTCTTTTCAACATAATTCTTATAAAATGACATCTCAGAATAAACTTACGCTTAAGCAACTTTTCGATTATTTTATCATAGCCGTAACCGGTAAGCAAACCGAATTTACCTCGGGCAGTATTCGTAAGGCCATATTTATGCTCTCCATTCCCATGATTTTGGAAATGATGATGGAGTCCATCTTTGCAATTGTAGATATTGCCTATGTTTCACAGGTCAGCGTAAATGCTGTTGCCACTATTGGACTAACCGAATCGGTCATCACTTTGGTTTATGCGGTTGCCATTGGTCTTAGTATGGCTGCAACAGCCGTTGTTGCCCGTAGAATTGGGGAAAAAGACCTTAAGGGAGCACGGGAATCAGCTGTACAAGCGATTTTTCTTGGTGTAGTTGTAGCTATAATTGTTGGAGTTATTGGTTTCTTATATGCCAGGGATATTCTTGAATTGATGGGTGCCGAACAGGATTTGATCAATGAAGGATATGGGTATACCCAATTATTGATTGGAGGTAACATCACTATTTTATTGCTGTTTCTTATCAATGCTATTTTTAGGGGTGCCGGTGATGCTTCTATTGCTATGTGGACATTAGTACTTTCTAATGGACTGAATATTGTTCTTGATCCTATTTTTATATTCGGTTGGGGCCCTATTCCTGAATTTGGGGTAATGGGTGCTGCTATAGCTACGAATATTGGACGAGGTACGGCAGTATTGTTTCAATTGGGAATTCTCTTTTTCGGATGGAGCAGGATAAAACTTGGTTTTAATGATGTAGTCGTAAGACTATCGGTTATGTTCAATTTGATAAAAGTTTCCCTTGGGGGCATAGCCCAATTTCTAATAGGTACTTCTAGTTGGGTATTTTTAATGCGAATGATGTCAGAATTCGGCAGTGAGGTTCTTGCAGGGTATACTATTGCCATTCGAGTTATGCTATTTACCTTAATGCCATCCTGGGGAATGAGTAATGCCGCAGCGACGCTGGTAGGACAGAATTTGGGGGCACAACAACCCGATAGAGCTGAGATTTCAGTATGGAAAACAGGTCGGTACAATGCCTATTTTATGGCCGTTGTATCTATTATTTATTTGTTTTTTGCCCATGATATTGTAGGTTGGTTCAATGATAATCCCGTGGTCATCGAAAATGGAGGACTTTGCCTACAGATAATCGCGGCAGGTTATATTTTCTATGCTTATGGCATGGTCGTTACACAGGCATTCAATGGGGCAGGAGATACCCAAACCCCGACCAAGATAAATTTTGTTGCTTTTTGGATATTTCAATTGCCTTTTGCGTATTTAGCGGCAATTACCTTTAAAATGGGTGCTTTGGGTGTATTCCTTGCGATTACACTTGCCGAGGTTATGTTAGCAATTATCTCCATTATATGGTTTAAAAAAGGCTACTGGAAGAAAGTCCAGGTTTAGTGTTGATCATTTCGTCCTTTCAAAATGACATATGGCAATAAGTATTGACTGTCAAAAAGAAATTCATAAATTTAACTTCCCATAAAAAAATGAAGGCATGAGCAATAAGAAAAAAGGGATAAATACAATCTGTACCCATGAAGGCGAAATACACGATGAACAGTTCAAAGGGGCAATTTCACCATTGTACATGAGCACATCTTATGCCTTTGAGGATGTTGATATTAAACGATATCCAAGGTATTTCAACACTCCCAATCAAATGGCCCTATCGCAGAAGATAGCAGCCTTGGAGCATGCAGAAGCTGCCATGATATTCGGCAGTGGGATGGCAGCAATAAGTACTACACTTCTGGCATTCTTAAAATCGGGCGATCACATTGTTCTTCAGAAGAGTTTATATGGAGGTACTTACAATTTCGTGAATGAGGAATTTTCAAATTATGGTATTGAATACTCCTTTACAGATGGATTGGAACCAAAGGATTTTGAAGCTAAAATAAAAAGAAACACCAAGGTTATTTTTGTAGAAACACCATCTAATCCTTTATTGACGATAACTGATTTGGATGCCATTGCCAAAATTGCCAAAAAACATGGTTTGGTTTCAATGATTGACAACACCTTTGCAAGTCCTGTGAATCAGAACCCCATTGACTTTGGTATCGAGGTGATTATCCATAGTGCTACAAAGTATATGGGCGGACATTCCGATATTTGTGCCGGAGCTGTTGCCTCAACTAAGGAAAATATGGAACTTATTTTTCAATTGGCAAAGAATTTAGGAGGTAGTTTAAGTGATTATACGGTTTGGCTATTAGAACGAAGCATAAAGACCATGGGGATTCGTGTAAAGGCCCAGAATTCCAATGCCCAGTACTTGGCAGAGTATTTAGATGCACATTCAGAAATTGAACGGGTTTATTACCCGGGGCTGACCAATCATCCTGGTCATGAACTGGCAAAAGTACAGATGAGAGGTTTTGGGGGAATGATGTCCTTTGAATTGAGTACTAACTACGATGCTTCTGAATTTCAGAAAGCGCTTAATCTGATAAAATCGACCATGAGTTTAGCTGGGGTTGAAAGTACCGTACTTTCGCCAACCCAAACATCGCATGCTCTAATAGGCCCGGAAGAACGTAAAAATCAAGGAATAGCGGATGGATTGATCCGTTTTTCAGTGGGTATTGAGGAACCTGAAGATTTAATTGCTGATATAGAACAGGCATTAAAAAAGGTAAGGAAACCTTCGATAGCAACGACACATTAAATCAAAATCAAGACTTGTAATTGTTTGTATGGATATTGGAGTAAAAAACAATTCAGGCTAAAATGTGAATTAATAAATTAATAGTTATAAATGAAGTTAGATATTTTGGTTTTCGGGTCTCACCCCGATGATGCGGAACTTGGGGCCGGGGCAACAATAGCGAAAGAAGTTGCAAGTGGTAAAAAAGTGGGTATCGTAGACTTGACACGAGGAGAGCTTGGTACAAGGGGCTCAGTCGAAATTAGGGATAAAGAGGCGAAAGAGGCTGCCAGGATCTTGGGGGTAACAGTTCGTGAAAATCTCGAATTTGCGGATGGGTTTTTCGTAAATGATAAGTACCATCAAATGGCCATTATTCGATTATTGCGAAAATATCAACCGGAAATTGTTTTATGCAACGCTATTGAAGATCGCCATATAGACCATGCGAAAGGCAGCAAATTAGTCAGTGATTCCTGCTTTTTAAGTGGTTTGTTAAAAATTGACACAAAAATGGAAGGCGACGACCTTTGGCAAGACCCATGGAGACCTAAACAAGTGTATCATTATATTCAGTGGAAGAATATTGAACCCGATTTCGTGGTTGATGTTTCTGGGTATATTGATAAGAAGGAAGAGGCTATTATGGCATATTCATCGCAATTTCATAATCCTAAGAGTAATGAACCCGATACACCTATCAGTAGTAAGAATTTTTTGGATAGTGTTAATTATAGGGCAAGGGATTTAGGTCGATTAATAGGGGTAGACCATGCTGAAGGATTTATTTCGGAACGATTTCCTGGAATAAAAAATCTAAACGACCTTATTTAACCGGCTTTCTGGAATTTGTCACGAACTTTTGGTAAAGTGAAAAAGAAACAGGTGCCATTAGGTCTTAAGCTCTCAACCCATATTTTCCCATTATTCTTTTCAACCATTTCCTTACAAAGCGATAGTCCCAAACCGGTACCTTTTTCGTCGTTGGTACCATAAGTGGTTATATTTGAATTTTTATCGAAGAGCTTCTTTTGCGTTTCGGGATCAATTCCGACCCCGGTATCATGTACTGAGATTTCCCAGGTAGTGCTTCTCTCTAAAGCATCTATGGTAATCATGCCATTTTCGGGAGTAAATTTAATGGCATTGCTCATGAGATTGCGTATAACGATGTCAATCTGATCACTATCGGACCATGATAGGACATTCGCGGCCATTTTATTAATGATTTTGATAGATTTGGCTTCGGCCGTTTCAGATAATAGATTGATGTTTTCATTCACCAGATTCTCAATAGAAACAATTCCGGGTTTGGTTACAGAACCATTCATTTGGGTCTTGCCCCAAGATAATAAATTGTTCAGTGTGAATGATATATGGTCAATATCGGAGCTTAGTTTTGGAATAAACTGTAAGAACTCCTTACTTTCTATTTCACCTTGCTTATATAGTTTTAAAAGGCCCTGAAAAGCTGCAATTGGGCCTCTAAGATCATGACCGATAATAGAAAACAATTTGTCCTTGGTTTCATTTATATCGCGTAATTCCTTTTCATTTTCAACCAATTTGGCGGTTTTATTATAAAGTTCAATATTCAGTCTTTTTTGAATTTTTTCATTCCTTCTAACGATCAATGTAACAGTCAAGAATATAACAAGAATAAAAAGTGCTGCATAAATGTACCTTTTTTGGCTAGCCAGCGCCTTCGAATTTTCAGCCATTAAGCTTTCTTTTTGTCTTTCAAACTCCAATTTTGTAACCAACATGGTAAGATTCTTTTCATTTTTGTTGGTTGATATGGTATCGTGTAGGGTTTGGTATATTTCATGGTAAACCAATGCCGATTCAAAATCATTCTTGTTCTTGTTTATTTTATAAAGGGTATTGGCACTTTTCTGGGTTTCTTCATGAAACTTTATTTTTTTGGAAAGCTCATGAGCTCTTAAAGCATAATCCTCCGATAAGCTATCTTTATGCTGTCCCAAATATGCCTCTGCCATTCCATTTAATAACAATGTCTCACCTCTGTCATCTTCAAGGTTCTCATGGATCATCTCACTTTGCTTGTAAAAGAATAAGGCCCACTTATTATCACCCTCCTTTAAATAAGTCTTACCTTTTACTTCATAGGCATAGGCAAGCCAGTCCATTATTCTGTGTTTTTCAAAAGTTGCTATGCTACTATTTACATTGAACATAGCATATTCCAATTCACCCATGTCTGCATAAACTGAAGCTATATTGCTCATAGTTTCTGCTGAATAAATATCGTTGCCCATTTTTTCATTGATTCTCTTGACTTTTTTAAAGAAATGAATAGCTTGTTTATAATCTTTTTGGGTGGCGTAGAGGTTTGCAATATTTTCATTTATAATGGACAACATAAGATCGTTCCCAATTTGAGTTGCTAGCTCAATACCCTCTAAATACCTACTGAGGGCTTCAGCATAATCACCTTTATAGTCATATGCTCCCGCTATATTATTTTGTACATCAAGTATGAGGTACTTGTCGTTCAACATTTTTGCCTTGATTAAGGCTTTTTGGTAGTAGGTTATTGCTTGGTCATGATTTCCCTTGTCTGTATAATAATCACCAATACCTATCAAAGATTTGCATTGCCCAATATCATTTTTAGCAGCGATACTTAATTTAAAAGCTTTTTGGGATAGTAATAAGAGACTGTCTGTTTTGAAATACCGCATTTCAGATCCTAAATTAGTAAGGAGATCAATATAAAGACTATCCCGGGGATTGAAATTCCGCTCTGTTTGATAATCTTCAATTCGCTTTTCCAAACTGTCCTTACGGGTCAATTGGCCATTGGTTTGGTTGCATCCAATAATTAGAATAAGTGCAAGTAACGAATACCTTTTCATTTTGGATTTGAGTACAATGTTATTCTTTCGTTTCAATGACATTGAATTGAAAACATATAAAGGTTTAAAAGAATAAAAATAAACCCCAGTTAAAGGGATAAATAATATTTGTTGTGAATACGCTATTTTTGTGTGTTTATCTATGCAAATGTGTATTTCATCGATGATTTAGCCAAGTAGGGGTATAAATTCATAAAGATCATATTTCATAATGAATGGCAAACGGAAAATCATTTAAAAAATATACGCTGTTTTAGTTGGAAAGATCAGTGAAAAAAAATTAACTTTGCCACCGCTTTAAATGGTGGTTGTAGCTCAGCTGGTTAGAGCGCTGGATTGTGGTTCCAGAGGTCGCCGGTTCGAACCCGGTCTTCCACCCAAAAAAAACCCTGATGGTCACATCAGGGTTTTTTTGATTTGTACTATTTCTTTCTATTATTTTGTTGTTTGTCAACGACCACTTTTTGATCACTATTAGCTATTTCCCAAGCTGTGTGGAAAATCAGCCGCGCCCTGTTTTCCAAAAGGTCATAGTTTATTTTATCTGGAGTATCTGAAGGCCTGTGATAATCGGCATGGGTTCCATTAAAATAAAAGATAATCGGAATGTTGTTTTTAGCAAAATTGTAATGATCACTTCTATAATAAAAACGATTTGGATCATTTTCATCGTTGTATTTATAATCGAATTCCATATTTGCGTACTTTTTATTCACACTCTCTGATAACTCATGTAAATCAGTACTTAGCTTATCAGATCCTATTAAATAAATATAATTACGACCACCTTCACGTTTGGGGTCAATTCTACCTATCATATCTATATTCAAATTTGCTACGGTCTCTGCCAATGGAAAGATGGGTTCATAGTCAGTGTAATATTGGGAACCCAATAATCCTTTTTCCTCACCGGTAACGTGCAAAAAAACAATGGAACGTTTAGGCCCATGTCCCGCATCCGCAGCTTTTTTAAAGGCCTCTGCAATTTCCAAAAGAGCAACAGTACCAGAACCATCATCATCAGCACCATTGTTTATTTCCCCTTTATCTGTGATGCCAATATGGTCAAGATGTGCTGAGATGACCACATATTCATTGGGATTTGTAGAACCTTTGATGAAGGCTACTACATTCTCCGAGCTTATTGGATTATTATCAGTAGTAAGATCCAATTTAAGGTCGGTATTTATTGTTTGTGGCTCACTACTATCAAATATATCCGGAAACAATGAGGATGCTGTTTTTTCGTTAAACAGAATATTTATAAAATTTTCGTTGTTGGCTTTAACTGATAAGTTACCTGAGTTTCTTTTTTTCATTCGATTAAAATAGCTCTTGTATCTTCCAAAATGTGCTGCATCAACGTAGATCATTCCAATTCCTCCATTGTCCATAATAGCTTTTGAACGTTTACCCAAGGCATCGGAGACATTACTCCATTTAGAATTTTTATTGGTACCTGTAACTTTGTAAGTACCATCTTGGTTTTTTGGTTCGCCAAATTTCACCAGTACCACTTTGCCTTTTACATCTAGATCTTTGTAATCATTATATTTTTCATCATCAATACCATAACCGGCATAAATGACAGTGCTAAAAGAACCTTTAGCGGCAGAAAATGCAAGTACATCTTCGCCAAGTATATGTTCGGTGCCGTTCAAACTTACCGTTCCAGAAGGCATTATTTGAGCTTCCAGCGGTACGTTTTGATAATAATCACCATTGGCTTTTGCTGCCGGAATAGCTAAGGAAATATATTCTTTCTTTATATACTCAGAAGCCATTTTCTGCCCAGGCGCTCCTGTTTCCCTTCCTTCATATTTGTCAGAGGCATATTCATAAAGATGTTCTTCCAACTCAGCCTCTGTAATGGTCGCCGCAAAGCTGACAGGACCAGCTGTAGGTTGTCTAACTCCTGTTTTATCCGGAACAGTCTTTTGGGATGAATTACATGCCATGACCAAACCAAGGGCCAATAAAACTAAATTTTTCATATTTATTACTTGATTATGCTCCAAAAATAATGAAAACAATAAGAATGTTAGTGCTCTTAAAATGAAATGAAGAATATACGCGCTTTGTCAGCCTTAGGCCATTGTCCTATTGCAATATTGGGAAGGTGAAATTGCCTTTTGAGCTTTAAACTGACGATTGAAATTGGAAATAGATTTAAATCCTGATTTATACGCAATATCAGCGATGGGCAATTCAGTGCTATTGAGAAGTTGGCAGGCATGTTCTAAACGCAATTCGATCAAAAACTGAAAAAATGTTTTATTGGTTCGACTCTTAAAAAAGCGACAGAATGCGTTTGGGGTCATGAAGGCTAGATTAGCTGCCGATTCAAGGCTAATTTCCTCTTGGAAATTATTTATGACAAAATCAAAAATCACCTGTAATCGTTGTCCATCCCTATTGCCGAATTTCTTGGGATAAACATAACCAGTCAATACCTCCCGTTCAGCTTTACAGAGTATTTTAATAAGCATTAAGAGATTAACGAATCGGGTTAATTTATCCAACTCTGGAAATTCAATCAAAGTTTCAAGGACTATTTTCTTATCCGATAGTAATCTAAATCCGTCATTGGCAATTTCAAAAAAAGATCGGATCTCTTCAATATCGGCAAGATCAAAAAAATCTGCTCCAAAAGAATCCCTAGTAAAAAACAAGGAGATCATTTTTACTTTTTTGTCCGTTTTTTCACTTTGAAAGAGATGCGGACATTTAGTACCAATCACAAAGAAATCCGCATCTGTGAACTGATGTATACTGTCTCCTACGATCAATTTCCCCTGACCTTTTAAGATCAAACTCAATTGTAATTCTTCATGCTGGTGTAATTGGTTGTAGAAAACATTTGATTCATCGACCTGCACAATCAAATTTTGGTTCAGGGGTTTGGGAATTTTAAAAGGAAGGACTTTCATCTACTAAAAATATGCAAATATTATTTAATATACTGAATATATAAATATAATTGAGGTAATATACTCATAGATATTGCTAATATTGATATAACAAAGTATATGGAAACCATAGTATTTTTGCACGGTATCATTTAAATAAAAAAAGTTATGCAAGTACAATGGGAAGGTGTAATGCCGGCAGTAACCACAAAGTTCAATGAGGACGATACCCTGGATTTGATTATGTTCCGTAAAAACATTGTAGCGCAGTTAGAGGCTGGTGTTAGCGGAATTATTTTAGGAGGAACCCTCGGTGAAGCGAGTACACTGACCGATGATGAAAAGCGAATCTTGATTCAAGAAACCGTCACTATCGTAGACGGTAAAGTTCCTGTAATCATTAATATCGCAGAGCAAAGTACAAAAAACGCCATTCTAGCCGCCCAAAGGGCCAAGGAATATGGTGCAAGCGGGTTAATGATGCTGCCCCCTATGCGCTACAATGCCACAGATTATGAAACTATTATCTATTTTAAGAATGTAGCCAATAGCACGGACCTCCCAATTATGATTTATAACAATCCAATAGATTATAAGATCGAAGTAACCTTGGATATGTTTGAGGAATTATTGGCGACATGTGATAACATCGAAGCAGTTAAAGAATCAACACGCGATATTTCGAATATTACAAGAATCAGAAATAGATTTGGAAATAGGTTGAAAGTGCTTTGCGGAGTTGATACCTTGGCATTGGAGAGCATTTTAATGGGTGCCGATGGTTGGGTTGCAGGACTAGTATGCGCTTTCCCAGCCGAAACGGTTGCCATTCATGAATTGGTAAAAGCAGGAAGAACAAAAGAAGCCATTGATATCTACCGTTGGTTCTTGCCTTTGTTGGAGTTGGATATTAGCCCACAATTGGTTCAAAATATAAAGTTGGCCGAAGTAGGGACAGGTATTGGTACAGAAATAGTGAGAGCACCTAGATTACCGTTACACGGCGCGGAGAGGGCAAGGGTATTGAATATCATTGAAGAAGGATTACGTACACGCCCAGATTTACCTGATTACAAGTCAATTGCGCAGACGGTATAAAAGCTTTGAATTATTAATTGATTTCTGTCTAGTATAATGGAATAATTCAATACTTTGGTATACTTAATTATGGAAAATCTATATATGAACATTAAATGATTACAGGTAAAAACTATATTGGAAATAGCCTATCAGCACAGGGCAGTAAAACTTACACCACTTTTAATCCGCAGCTAAACAAGGAAAACGAGATCAATTTTGTAGAGGCGACACCTGAAGAGATTGATCAGGCATTGCTATTGGCAAAAAACGCCTATCACGAATTCAGTGGGATTTCTGGAATGGGAAAGGCTGAATTTTTAAATGCTATTGCTGATGAAATTTTGGCTTTGGATGATTTCTTGGTCAAGACCTATTGTTCTGAAACAGGTTTGCCAGAAGGTAGGGCATTAGGAGAAAGAGGAAGAACTGTTGGTCAATTACGATCATTTGCCGAGTTGGTTAAAGAAGGATCG
>Ga0209633_10003599_pt1 | contig 14257 bp, 9 predicted proteins | sample Cruoilmetagenom1_FD_187290 | JGI IMG/M metagenome (GOLD analysis project Ga0209633, IMG submission 187290) | Oil polluted marine microbial communities from Coal Oil Point, Santa Barbara, California, USA - Sample 1 (SPAdes) (version 2) | ecosystem: Environmental > Aquatic > Marine > Oil seeps ... | reverse complement strand
GTTTTTGGTCAGGGACAAAAGAAAAGCCAGCACTTCTTCATGGGAAATGCTGGCAAGATCACGTTTACCGAATTGTGCCGTAAAGCGAGAAAGAACGAACTCACAGGTTTTAACGGTATTTTTTTTTAGAGTTGGCTTGGTGATACTGCAGATGGAAATCGACTGCTTGTGAAACTTTCATAGTGCACCTCCTGATAGAGTGGGTATTTGGCAGAAATTGCCACATTTAATGATACTCCAAATGCAGGGCTGATGACAGGAGGAGGGGAAATGGACAGGAACAAGGTAAACATCCGGTAAAAATGGAATCTTAAGAGATTCACACTGCCAATATCAACGCTTGAAACGAAAGTACTATTAGTTATCCAGATGCATGGAAATGGAGCAACTTACTCTCCTGATTGTCTGGAACCATCTTTGATTACAAAATACTCCATTTTCCGCCAAGCTTTTGAAAATAACCTCGAATTTTAAGAAAAGCAAAAATGCTCCTTTTCTGACAAGATATTTGGCTTGATCACCTTATAAACTGAACATCTTAACTTGCAGTTTTACCTAAGTTGTTATTCCTGCCAAAGGACACATTTACTGCTGTGACATTTACTGTTTCACAACTCGTAGGTGGTTTTTTTTATACAGGCTACGGTTAAACTATGCTATTCAGTGATGAACTAATACTTCAATATTTATTACTTTAGCCCGGCAAAATGATACAGACAGAAGTCCCCTTTCCCGCCTCACTTTTTACCTCAACATCCCCTTTATGGGCCTGAGCAATATGCTTAACAATGGCAAGACCCAGGCCAGTACCGCCAATCTTTCTACTTCTCGCCCTATCACTGCGGTAAAAGCGTTCAAAGAGGCGGGGGAGATGGTCCGCTCTAATTCCTATACCAAAGTCCTGCACCAGGATTAAAATTTGATCCTGTTTTCCCTCCGATTTTCTTTCGGCACGAATCATAATCTCACTTCCTCTGTGACTGTATCGCACTGCATTGACAATCAGGTTGACCATTGCCTGTTCCAGAAGAACTGGATGCATTTTTATTAGTAGATTGTCTGGACAATCGAGCTGCAGGTGTATCTTCTTTTCTATCGCTATGGTAGTACAGCAGTGCATGGCCTCTATAATCACAGGTTTCAGTGCTTCAAGATGCAACTCAATGTTTTCAGCCTCAGCCTCTTGTTCAATACGGGAGAGAAGGAGAAGGTGGTCAATTATGGCATTTAAATGATCTGTTTTTCTCAGAGCAGTTTCCAGAAAGTGGATACTGTTTTCCTTGTCTTCGAGCTTGTCATCAAGAACCGTTTCAATGGAGCCCTTTATGGTAGTTATCGGGGTCTTCAATTCATGGGAAACATTAGCGACAAAATCTTTACGCATATTTTCCAGTAACCGCATCTTGGTCACGTCATGGAGAACCAGAAGGAGGCCGAAACTCTTATTACCTTTATCATAGAGATGTACACAATTGGTGTGCAGAAAATAATTACCTTCCTTTGTACTAATCTTAATTTCATCCTCCAGGGGTTGGTCGCTGTGCTTTGCCCTGTCTATCAGTTGCAGAAGGTCAATATTGCGGATAAACTCTTCTACCGGTTTACCAATGCTTCTGGCACTGTTGAGACTCAACAATTTTGATGCTGCAGAATTCAAACTGATTATTCTGCTATCACTATCAACGGTCAACACCGCAGCCAGCATGGAATCCAGAACCGTCTGCAGCTCATTTTTACGGCGAGTAGCTTTAGAGATGCGATCTTTCAACTGGTCAGCCATGGAATTCAAAGTCTGGGACAGGGTGGCTATTTCCGTAGCAACATTATCCGGAGGAATAAGGTGTGGAGAAAATTCACCAACTGCAAAACGTTCGGCTCCCTGGATTATTTTCTCGAGGGGACTTGTAATACGTCGAGACACATAGATAGTTACAAAGGCAGCTATAATAATCACTAAAACCATAGCAGCAGCCATATCTTTTTTCACTCTGGCCAGTGTCTTCTCCAGTTTGTCCACGGAAACAGCAATCCTGAGCAGCCAACTTATCGACCCTCGATCTTCTACAGCATCTTGTCTTAGAGAAATAGTAGTATAGAGCATTCTTTCACCAAGGGTTTGACTGAATCGGATGGATGAGCCGACCCCATTCTTCGCAGCTTCCATAATTTCAGGCCGGTCCTTGTGGTTATCCATATTATCAGGATCTTTCTGTGAGTCACTGATGACAAGGCCGGTATGGTCTATAAGAGTAATTCTACTGGAGGTTTTTTTTGCTGTGTTCTGTAGAAACTCGCGTAAAGCATAAATATCATCTTCATCCAGTAACTGCTGAACCTGCTTTTCAATGGAATAAGCTCGTGCCAGAAGTGAGGCCCGAGACTCATCCATATAAAACTTCTGCAGGGTGGATGAACCGTACCAGATGATTACCAGCATGGCTCCGATGGTAACCAGGATATTGGCCGGGAAAATATGATATATGAGTTTTCTGGATTGCATATTCTCTCAATTTTTAAAGCGATAACCGATACCGCGGACCGTTTGAATTTGCTTTCCGACTGTACCAAGTTTTTTCCGCAGTCCGAACACTTGAACATCAATGGCCCTAGGTGTCACCGAATAATCATAGCCTCTGACACTATCAATGATTTGCTGTCGGCTGAACACCCATCCGGGTTTTTTCGCAAGGAGGAGGAGGATGTTAAATTCTGTCATGGTCAGGTCGATTATTTTTTCCCCCAGCCTCACTTCATGTCGCCTCTGGTCAATACAAAGATCGTCATAGCAGATAAGTTTATTTTTTTTGTTTTCAATTTCCTCTTCATCCGGCCTTTTAAGGCCACGCCGCAGGACAGATTTGATTCGAGCCACGAGAACTTTTGGGCTGAAAGGTTTAGTAATATAATCATCACCACCAGACTCAAGGCCTTTGACTATATCATTTTCCTCTCCCTTTGCTGTAAGCATGATAACCGGAAGGTTGTTGTATTCTTCATTTTTACGAATAGTACGACATACCTCATATCCGGACATTCCCGGCAGCATAAGATCAAGGAGTAGGCAGTCAAAATGCTGCCTGCCGAGTTGCATCAGTCCCTCTTCACCATCATCAGCACAAGTGACGTGAAATCCGGCCTTTAACAGATTAAAGGAAACAAGCTGCTGGATATCCTCATCGTCCTCAATAATCAGTATATGTTTTTTCTTCATGTCTCTCTTAATTGGACTCGTACGTATTTTGAACAATGTGCATATATAGAGAAATTATTCTTTACTCGTCAAGCTATACCTGACAATTAACACAATCCTAATATGATCCTAATCCTGGACGAACAATCCCCCTCTACAGTGTAGCGCAAACAGTTATTCAACCTCGAGAGGCGTTATGGATAGGTATTTTCACTACGAGATAGACAGATTACAGCAGAAGCTTTTAACCATGGGTTCCATGGTGGAAGATAGGGTGCGTAAAGCGTGCTCTGTCATAGAATCAGGAGATGTGGAACTTGGCCAAGAGATAATTATTTCCGATTGGGAGATCGATGAGATAGAAATCGAAATAGAAGAAGAATGTTTGAAGATCATGGCTTTATATCAGCCGGTCGCAAGAGATCTTCGTTTTCTGGTGACGGTCATTAAAGTTAACAGTGAGATGGAGCGTATTGGTGATTACGCAGCTCTCATCGCTAAACATGTTAAACATATTTCCCAATTTGATATCCCGGCATTCACCTTTAATTTCCAGGAAATGGCCGACAAAGTCATGATTGAGCTCAAAATGAGCATTGATGCCCTGGTGGATAGGAATGTTGAAGTTGCAAAACAGATTTTCCTGCTGGATCAGGAGGTCAACGATCTGCGAAGTAAAGGGTACAAAATGATTATCGAGGGTATGGAATCCACTCCCCGCCATACCACATCCCTTCTCAACTTCTATCTGGTGGTGCGTCATTTGGAACGTATTGCAGACCGGGCAACTAATATTGCGGAAGATGTGATCTACCTGGCTGAAGGTGAGATTGTGAGAAAAAAGTTGAATCTGGATCTGGAGTAAGGGAACACTGATGTCAAATCTACTACTCACAGCGATACTTCTTGGGCTGGTCAGTTTTGGATATACTTATGGAAGGAAACACGCCTTCACAACAGGACATTCAATCGGCGGTATAAGTAAGCTGCACTCAAGACCCACCTACCATGGAATGTTAATAGCAATGTGGTGTATCCTGCCCACTTTTCTTGTTCTGTTGATCTGGGAGGCTATAGAACCTTCTGTTATCTCCTCCATGGTGGTTTCATCTCTTCCGGAGAAGTACATCTCACTTCCTCCTGAGAGACTTGGACTGATTCTAAACGATGTTAAAAACCTTGCCCAGGGGCTGAACTTTGGCAGTACTGTTGACCCGGTGCTTCTCGAAGCTTCCATTCACTATCAGCAACTCCAGCAGACAGGTATAAATATCAAGAGTGCTTCAATCATTGTCATGGCAATTGCTGGGTTACTTATTGGTTTTAAGTTTTTCAGTCCAAAACTACGGGCAAGAAACCACGTGGAACAAATTGTGCGCTGTTTTCTGATATTATGTTCATTGATTGCCATCTTTACCACCATCGGTATTGTACTATCCGTACTCTTTGAAGCCATTCGCTTTTTCCAGAAAATACCTGTGGGTGATTTTCTGTTTGGTTTGACCTGGAGCCCTCAAACTTCGATCCGGCCAGACCAGGTTGGTGCTTCCGGAGAATTTGGCGCAGTTCCTGTCTTTGGCGGGACTATACTGATTTCTGCGATCGCCATGCTTGTTGCAGCTCCAACCGGTCTTATGTCCGCCATATATCTTTCCGAATACGCCTCAAAAAAAGTGCGTGCCACTGCCAAACCTCTCATTGAGATATTGGCTGGAGTACCAACAGTTGTCTACGGTTTTTTTGCCGCCCTGGTGATTGCCCCCTTAATCAGGGATGCGGGAACCGCTGTAGGGTTGGAGGTCTCATCGGAATCGGCTCTGGCTGCCGGTCTTATTATGGGCATTATGATTATTCCTTTTGTCATGTCCATATCAGACGATGTGATTAATGCAGTTCCTCAGACCCTGCGTGATGGTTCCTATGGACTCGGTGCCACCAAATCTGAAACCATCAAAAATGTTGTTATCCCGGCAGCTCTTCCCGGCATTGTAGGAGGTCTCCTCCTCGCTGTTTCAAGGGCTATCGGTGAGACCATGATCGTTGTTATGGCGGCGGGGCTGTCAGCCAATCTCACTGCAAATCCCCTTCAGGCAGTAACTACGGTGACCGTACAGATAGTAACCCTGCTGGTGGGTGATCAGGAATTTGACAGTTCCAAGACCCTGGCTGCCTTTGCCCTCGGGCTTTTGCTCTTTGTGGTAACTCTGATCCTTAATGTTCTGGCCCTATACATCGTTAGAAAATACAGAGAAGAATATGAATAATCAAAAACCAATGGATATTGTCCAGGCGGGGTTGGCAAAGCGATACAAAAAAGAAAAGCGATTCAAGCTAATTGGGCTGTCTGCCATTATTTTCAGCCTGATGTTTCTTGTTTTTCTTTTTTCCTCGATCTTTCTCAATGGCTATAAAGCCTTTTATCAGGCAGAGCTCCGGATTGATGTTTTCTTTGATCCGGCACTTCTCGATATCAAGGATCCGGCATCCGCCAACTTTGACGCTCTTGTTAAAAAGAGTTTACGGACCACATTCCCGGATGTAAAAAAACGAAAAGAAAAAAAGAAGTTGTACGGCCTGGTAAGCACTGATGGTTCTTTCCAACTGCGGGATATGGTACTGGCAGATCCTGCTCTAGTTGGCCAGAACCGATCTGTCTGGCTATTGGCCGATGATGATGTGGATATGCTGATGAAAGGTTATATCGACCGAAACCTGCCGCAGTCAGACAGACGTATCAGCGATGTACAGATTGGCTGGATTGATAAGCTTATCGATGCCGGCCGTGTGAAATTCAGGTTTAATATTGGTTTTTTCACCAATGGTGATTCCAGGGAACCAGAATCTGCAGGAATTCTGGGGGCCGCCATGGGCTCTTTTTACATGCTTGCCATTACCCTAGTTCTTTCCTTTCCTATAGGCATAGGGGCCGCCATCTACCTTGAAGAATTTGCCGCCAAAAACAGAATCACAGATATCATTGAAGTGAACATCAATAATCTCGCTGCTGTTCCTTCCATAGTCTTCGGACTTCTCGGGCTGGCGGTCTTCCTGAATTTTTTTCATCTCCCACGCTCTGCACCTCTGGTTGGCGGTCTGGTTCTTTTTTTAATGACCCTGCCAACCATTATCATTACCGGAAGGGTTGCCTTGCAATCTGTTCCTCCTTCTATTCGTGAAGCGGCCCTTGGCGTTGGAGCATCCAAAATGCAGGCCGTGCTCCACCACGTTCTGCCTCTCGCCATGCCAGGTATGCTCACTGGGGCCATTATTGGTATGGCACGGGCACTGGGGGAAAGTGCTCCACTCCTTATGATTGGAATGGTGGCCTTTATCGTTGATATTCCAGCTGGGATCACCGATCCGGCGACTGCCCTTCCTGTTCAAATTTACCTCTGGGCAGACAGCCCTGAACGCGCCTTTGTGGAACGAACTTCCGCGGCCATTATGGTGTTGCTCACCTTTTTGGTGCTAATGAATGGAACGGCGGTCTATCTGCGCAGTAAATTTGAACGCCGCTGGTAATTTTTCACCAAATACAAACTGAACCCTAATTGTTTCTTAATAATTAGATGATAACTTCTCTGGCAAGTCAATGGTGACCCACTAACCCGGATCTCTTATGAGCCCGGATAAATTGAATTTACAAGAAATTAATAAGGAGAAAACGATGTTGAAAAAGACTGTTTCCATCATAACGGCCGCTGTTATTACAGGTGCAGCCATAACAGCTACTGTTGCCGGTGCCAGGGACTATGTGTCCATTGTAGGATCTTCCACCGTGTACCCCTTTGCTACGACAGTTGCTGAACAATTTGGCAAATCCACAAAGTTCAGTACCCCAAAAGTTGAATCCACAGGATCGGGTGGCGGCCTGAAACTCTTCTGCTCAGGTATCGGAGTATCACATCCGGACATCACCAATGCCTCGCGAAGAATAAAAAAGTCAGAATATGACAAATGTCAGGCAAATGGGATCAAAGATATTATCGAAGTTAAAGTTGGCTATGATGGAATAGTTCTTGCCAACTCCAGGAAGAGTGCCCCCATGAAACTGACCAGGAAAGATATCTTTCTCGCCCTTGCCAGACAGGTGCCCGATGCAGAGAGTGGCAAACTGGTTGATAATCCGTACAAAACATGGAAAGAAGTCAATCCTTCACTTCCTGACATCAAAATTGAAGTACTCGGGCCACCTCCAACATCAGGTACCCGAGATGCTTTTGCAGAACTTGCCATGGAAGGAGGAGCCAAAACATTTGCAGATATGAGCGCCCTTTGCAAGGCCAAGGGTGATGAAGTAAAACCCTTGATGACAAAACTCGGAATTCCTGAAAGTGGTTTTAACAAGAAAGGAAAAAAGGTCTTCCAGCATATTGCCCACTCCATTCGTGAAGATGGTGCATACATCGAAGCCGGTGAGAATGATAACCTGATCGTCCAAAAACTTGAAGCGAATCCCAAAAGTCTGGGAATCTTCGGTTTTTCCTTCCTTGACCAGAACGAAGATAAGGTGCAGGGTTCTGAGATCGATGGCCACATGCCCACCTTTGAGGGGATATCCGACGGCAGTTACCCGGTTTCAAGGCCTCTTTTCTTTTATGTAAAAAAGGACCATGTTTCTGTTATTCCAGGTATTAAGGGATATCTTGCTGAGTTTACCTCTGATAAAGCCTGGGGTGAGGAAGGATATCTTGCTGATAAAGGAATGATTCCCATGCCTATCGAAGAACGTGCAAAATTTGCAGCAGATGTGAAAAAACTGACACCTCTGGTTTTGCAGTAAAATAGTAGAAAAGTTATAGAACCTTCTACAGGTGATGTGACCATTGCCCCATGCGTTGGATCCCCTTCGTGAAGTTTGACTCACCAGGGGATTTCCATGTAGAGGGTATCCTCCTGAAAGCCTGTCGCTCAGTTCCGTACCCCCTTTTTGGGGTGTTAGGTTATTTAAGCAATTATTCACACAAAGAGAAATAATATGTTACAGATACTTTCCAGCAATACGCCACGGTCAACGGCGAAGAGTCGCGAAGAAAGAATTCAGTCAAAAGCCAGGATGCTGGTTGATCGTGAGGATAGGTGCACCGCGGGAGATCCTTTTGTAGAAAACCCGCGAATGAGCTGTCGGAATGTAAATGTCTACTATGGGGACAAGCAAGCTATCAGGGATGTTTCCATAGATATTTCCGAAAATGAAGTCCTTGCGATGATAGGTCCCTCCGGTTGTGGAAAGTCAACTTTTCTTCGATGCTTGAATCGCATGAACGACACCATTAATATCTGTCGGGTAACAGGCGAACTGAAACTCGATGATTCAGATATATACGATAAAAAAATGGACGTGGTTCCTCTACGGGCCAGGGTGGGAATGGTCTTTCAGAAGCCGAACCCCTTCCCTAAGTCAATCTATGACAATATCGCCTATGGTCCAACTATCCACGGCCTTGCAGCGACTAAAACCGAGCTAACTGAAATAGTGGAAATTTCACTGATTAAAGCCGGATTATGGGATGAGGTGAAGGATCGTCTGGACCAGCCGGGAACTGGCCTGTCAGGTGGCCAGCAGCAACGGTTATGCATTGCCCGGGCCATTGCAGTTGGGCCGGAAGTGATTCTTATGGACGAACCATGCTCAGCCCTTGATCCTATCGCTACTGCTACCATCGAAGAACTGATATCAGAGCTGAAACAGCATTATACTATTGTTATAGTAACCCATAATATGCAGCAGGCAGCCAGGGTTTCCCAGCGTACCGCCTATTTCCACCTTGGCGATCTTCTCGAAGTCAGCCAGACCGATGTGCTTTTTACTCGCCCATCCCATCAGCTCACAGAGGACTATATTACCGGCCGTTTTGGTTGATTTTTCCACTACTCTTTATCGGTAGTTTTAGCATATCGGGGGATCTTTCTAGCAATGCATATTGCTCAGATTAGCCACCTGTTGAATAGAATTTGTATGGGCTGAAAGTAAATACAAAGTTATGGAGATTAGATTGCTTTGACGAGATGTTCGAGGACGTTGATCTTGCCACATCCAATCTCTGATAATATCAAACTGACCTCAGGTTAGGGCTTTTCCTGTCATGTGATTACGAATCTTCCCCAAAAGCCTAACAGCATAGAAAGATGTTTTTCTCCCCAGAAAAACAGGATTTACCTAACAAGAAAAAAGCACTCTGAAGTGCAAGATGGTTCCAGACAATGTTTGCTCTTCACTTAGAAAGTCGTGTTAGGTTTTACTATTGATAGCACGACACTCTCGTGCAGTCACAGATTTAATATTTGAATTGGCAGGACTCAGCTATTTTCAGTGTAGTAGGGTAGATATAATTCCTGTGTCTAAAAAATTGCGCTTTTTCCGAAACCTAACAACAAAAATGTAATCTGGGAGTTAACCTTATCCATGAGAGGTTACAGAGTCACAAGATATCTCGATGGCAGAGACTAGCATTGGCAATGTTAACCATTTAAGCAAATCAGCAAGTTCACCTTCTTCCTCTCTTCAAATTCCGATCTGCAAATCACTCATCCACCCTGAACAGAAACTTCACAGGAATAAGGTTAACCCACGGAGCCAGATTTCTGGCTGTAACCCTACAGTAGTAGCCTCTTATTTGTGCATGCAGGCGAGAGAAAATATTACGAAAAAATGCTTGCAGTGTGAGAGTCTTGGTCTCCACTATTGCCGACTGACCCCAATCGATGGCTGGAAGGTTGCTGACAGCTACAAGCCACTATCACAGAAAAATACTCTGCAAAGTTTAAGGATAAAACAATTTCGGGATTACCTGTTGCGACAGTTGGCAGACTTAAAGAACAAGATTTACTGGAAAGCTTGAAACAATATCAATACACTTTCACTACACTTCTGAGTTTACTGTTATCTACAGTGTTGATAAATATTGGTCTTTCCGCCTTTCCGTTCTCATCAATACTGATTTTTCCCAAAAATCCGACAAAGTCCCTGGTACTACGAAGCATTTGATTGATGCACGATCTGTCGCTTTGCTCAGGGCATCTATTGATTGCCGACAACATGATTGAGGTGCCCTCAGCACCCTGCGCTGCCAGGACAGTACCTGGTGTACTGAATGATTTTTGGAACAGGCGCTGCATTCTTTCACCATAATCTGTAGGCGAAATGGTTGAGCTATACGGGTCCGTTGCAAGCATGCCATTCACCAGATAGAGTTCCTCCTGATACTGCAGAAGCATCATTGCCTGCAATCCATCACTGCCAATCATTACCGGGTGATAGTCAGTCTGATGGAGCAACTGAGCAATGGTCACAACATGTTCTGCCTCCAAAGGGACATAGAGAAAGTTAATTTTTTGAACTTGCAAAAATTCCAGGCTGGCTAATAATTCTTCATCCCCATTATTTGCGGAGATCTCTATACAAGTGCCACCGGTAGAAGCGAATTTGCTGATAAATTGTCTCGCTAAATACTCAGAGTGTGTGTTTGTTTTATCAATAACAACTCCTACTCGCTCTGCAAGGAGTTCATCTCTTACGTATAGGGAAGCAACCGAAGCCTGGAAATGATCATCAAAAAGCAGCTGGCTTATATAGCTATTATTTTCGGTTATATCAGGATGCGTTGAAGTGACTGCAAAGATCGGAGTTTTTAACCTTTTGGCTAATTCTGCAAGAGCTAACACCACCTCAGAGCTTGACATGATGATAATTGAAGAAACATCGTCGTCTTCAACCAGTTTAAGGAGAGCCTTTTGGGCCAGTATTGATTGATTTTGGTCATCCTCAACAATAATTTTAATCAGGCTGCCATTGTCAAGTGTGGGTTGAAGTTTCAGTGCTGTCTTGATGCCCTCCAGACAGCTTTGCCCCCATTCCTCGTCCGAGCCGCTCATTGGACCAATGACGCCAATTTTTACCGAATCACCGGTCACCGCTTCTCGTTTAGCTTTCTCACATCCTGTCGCAAGCACGGAGACAGAGGCAATGAAAATAATGAACAGCAGGGAGTATGTTTTCATGATATCAGGGAATGTAAGTTAATTTTGCTCTGATAATCAGATCGTCCGGGAAATTCTTCTTTACCTTACGTTTAAATTCAGTCAAGTCACCTCTACTCAATTGCTCACGTGCAAGTATTTCAACCGTTAAAACTTTTTTACGGCCTGTTGTAATCAGGTCGGCGTTCTGAACAATAAGGTACTTGCCATTTACATAGAAACGCTCAATCCGCCATCCTTTTTCAAAAGCAGCTTTTTCGGTGATCCCCTGATACGCCATAAATAATGGAATCGAGACGGCGATTAAAAAAAGGCAGACAATAGATAAACCACGTTTGTCTCTCACCACTCCAGAGAATCCTAAAATCCTGAAGGTAAGTGTGGCGGCCAGAACAATACCAACAAAATTGGTCAGAAAAAGCAGAAACGCATGGCTGAAAAAATACAGATCTAAACGGCCGATACCTATCCCGGCAGTTGCAAGTGGGGGAACAAGAGCTACGGCAATAGCTACTCCGGCAAGGCTTTGAAGAATCTCTTTATACGATTTTGTATATGCTCCCGCTATCCCGGCGACAATTGCCACAATAAGGTCAAGAACCGTCGGGTTGAGTCGTCCCTGCATCTCGTTCGTCAGGGGTTGGTAGGGTGACAACAGTGTCATAACAGCTGCGGTAGTTAAGGCTAAAAACACTCCTGTAAAGATTTTCCACAAGGATTGTTTAAGCATGTTTCTGTCCATGCGGAGAATTCCCATGGCCAGAGCAATAATCGGTGCCATAAGGGGAGCCAGCAGCATTGCACCTATTATGACTGAAGAACTGTTCATGGCAAGACCGACAGTGGCCAGCATAGTACTCAAAACCATCAGTACCAGGTAAATAGTGTTCGGCTGGGCATCCTCTCTCAGAGCTATGAACAGATCTTTGAAGCGATCCTCAGAGGCGTAGGTAAAAAACGGAATTCGTTTATTTTTTGCTTTGGGGAGTTCTTTGCCAAGAGGAAGGGATTTCGTTATATGTTTCTCACTGCCAGGTGCGCTGCGCTTGTTTTCCAGGACCAGGTTTTTACCATGATTAATTTTAATTGCGTTAGGTATGACGCGGCAGTCAACCGGTGTTTTGCCTCCTTCTTCACCATCGACATAGACGTTGAGACCATACTCTGATTCCAGATTAATGTGGGGGCTTTTAATAAAACCGATTGAGTCAGGAACAGTGGACGATATCTTCCCTGTTAATATGCGATACATGAGACGAAAATAGCTGACAATCGATATGGGGGCGACGACAACCATTGAGAGTAAACCGTCAGTAAACGAGCTATCATGAGCTATCAGGCGAGATGCAAAACTGTGCTCGGGATTGGCAAATAAAAGACAACCGCAGGCAGCCGTTGAAAGCTCTGCGTTGTTTTTTCCAGATGTCCTGATAGTAAACGGGAGAAGATGCATAGAAAATAACTGCTTTAGGCCATTGATAAGCAGTTTTATTTTACTCGTTTTTTCGGGATTATCTACCAGTGGAATAAGACCTACACTTGCTTTAAAAAGCAATATCTGGTTGTTGCACAGTACTATATCAAGGTTTCTGGGATCATTGCGCAAGGCGAGAGAGACTGCTTCTGTAAAATCTTTAGGTAAACCATAGCTGCCGATGAGGGATGTTTGAGACGGCAGAGGAATAAAGCCAAGGCTAAATTGATACTCCATTGCCCACTGCATGACTTTTTTAATGACAGTGATCGGACCACAGACAACAACATGTCGGCAATTCTGCAGATACTCCTTCTCTGAGTCAAGAATAACACTGATTGGTACCGGTGTTATATCGACACCATGGGAGTTCTCTGCAATTTTTGCAGCAAACTCCTGCCCTTCTTCAGAGTAGATAAAGAGTGCAGATGATACATGGTTTGTCATAATTATTCCCTACCTGTTTCGGTTACTCCTTTGACACTTGTGAACTCATTATTCAGCACTCTGGACTAAGCTTTCTTTTTCATTTCGTAGTGCGTTGCTGTTTCACCATAAACCTCAAAGTCGGCTCTCTCGTATAAACGACGAGCATCGATGTTAATCCGAAACACTCCCAATGTAGCTTCTTGCTGTTTGGCAGAGCTGTCCTGAATGAAGGATTCTAAGAGGGAACTACCGATCCCTTTCCTTTGGTACTCGGGGAGAACGCATATCATCCGACGGACTTGTACAAATCGTAAAGCGGGTCGCGGTCATTGAGTGTTGCTGGTCGTATCTCAAATCCTATCATTTTATGAATCCAGTAAATAAGGATGTAGTTTCCTGATATCTATCCAAATAGTATTGAGTTGACAACAAGAATCTACTTTATTGTCTGGTCTTTGATCAGACAACTGTCCACTATTCATTATTTACTTGGCAACCTTAACCATATTAGAAGAACCACATATTAACCTTCGTACTGTATCCCTTCAATTCTACATGGTCCTGCCGAAACTGTTCAATTTCGTTGTAGATTCGTATCTTCTTACCGTGTATTTTTCAGGTTGGCTATGGGCATTTTACAGTAATTGGCCAATTTTGTAGAGTCAGGGCCGTGGAGATGACAATCCCCAAGCAGTCCGGATTGTCTAAAATGATGCAGAATATACACAAGCAGGTTTACCTGCTGAACAAAAGAAAGCCTTGATCGGAATTTACAGAGTAGTGTATGGTCAATCATTTTTTTTATGCAGAGGCAAGTCAATGAATACTCTGTTTTGTTTGCCTGGGGCAACTTTGTTAGATAACCAAGAACTCAGGAGGTGATGTATGCATGGAAAATTCTTTCAGTTGAGTTATACGCGAGTTGCGGCAATGGTGGGTGGGGCGATGATGCTATTATCCCAGACGGCTTATTCAGCAGCGATCCTTGAAGGCCAGCGAATGCACCCGGTGCAAGGCAAGGAGGGTATGGTTGTCACCAGTCATTTTCTTGCCACCCAGTCCGCTCAGGAAGTGTTGAAAAATGGGGGGAACGCCATCGATGCGGCTGTAACAGCGGCGTTTTCACTGGCAGCCACCCAGCCTCGATCGGGAAATATCGGTGGTGGTGGCTTTATGCTGATTTC
>Ga0209633_10003598_pt1 | contig 14259 bp, 10 predicted proteins | sample Cruoilmetagenom1_FD_187290 | JGI IMG/M metagenome (GOLD analysis project Ga0209633, IMG submission 187290) | Oil polluted marine microbial communities from Coal Oil Point, Santa Barbara, California, USA - Sample 1 (SPAdes) (version 2) | ecosystem: Environmental > Aquatic > Marine > Oil seeps ... | reverse complement strand
GAGTTTTGTTACAGACTAAATCGTTCTCGAACTAAACCAAACATATTCAATAACTTAATTGAGAGAATGATAAACTCTAATAAAATTTATCAAACTGAAATTATATGTAATTAACTACTGACCTCTGAACTTCTTTTCTTACCCAAAAAAAATATTATAAAAAAATAAACAAACCTAATATCTAAATGAAATCTCATATAAAATTAGCTGTGAAAATTTTCATCTCAGGAATTTTACTTTATTTTATTGTAAAGGATGTAAATTTTGAAGAAATTTTTGAATCATTTAAATCCTCTAATAAATTAATTTTAGTATTTGCATTTTCGTTACATGGAGTTGGGCTACTAATTAGTGCAATAAGGTGGAAAGTTTTGCTTCATGCTCAAGGGGTTTCTTCAAAATTAGGATTTTTAATTAAATCATATATGGTCGCAACTTTTTTCAATCATTTTATGCCCTCTACCGTTGGAGGAGATTCAGTTAGGACTTATGATTCATGGCGATTAGGAGAAAACAAAGCTAAAGCCCTTGCCGTTGTTATGGTTGATAGGTTCTCTGGTTTGTTAACACTTTTAATTTTTGTAATAATTGCAACTTTCTTTACAGAAAAAATTACTTCTCAAATTCCCAATTTAACTCTTTGGTTAACTATTTTATCCATGGGTGCAATAAGTATTGTGTGGTTTATTCTATCTCCTCCGCTTAGTTTGTTTGAGAAATTATTACAGAGTAATAACTCAATAATTAAAAAAATCGGCTCTATTTTGCATAAAATTGGTAGTGCATTTAGTCAGTTTAGCACTAAAAAAAGTGCTCTTTTAAAAGCTATTGGATTGTCTGTTTTACTGCAAGCAAATGTAGTTTTTTACTATTTTTTAATTTCAGAAGCTTTAAATTTTAACATAGATATAATTAACTTTTTTCTAATAGTTCCACTTACAATTTTTATTATGATGATCCCAATTTCACTTAATGGAATTGGATTAAGAGAAAATGCATTATTCTTTTTTCTATCATTTTATGGAATTGTAAAATCACAAGCGGTTACTTTTGCTTGGTTAGAGTATGGGATGTTACTAATTTTAGGAATTCTTGGCGGAATTGTTTACGCATTGAGAAAATAAATGGGTTATTACAAATGAAAAATAAAGAGTTTAAAATTCAAGACTCCATAGCCGGAAAGAAAAAGTCCAAAATGCAAAAATATATGGATATGGTTATTGGTAGTGACAAAATGATTGATTTAATTAAGTATGAGTTAATTGTTTTATTTACTTCTAGAATTCCAGGGGCACTTGGAGTTGTATTGAGGGGAAAGTTGTATCCATTGATTCTTGGTGAAGTTGGAGGTGGTTGTGTCTTTGGTGCTAATATTACTTTTCGTCACCCACACAAAATTAAGTTAGGTAACAATGTTATTATTGATGATAATGTTTTAGTTGATGCGAAAGGTGTAAATAACAATGGTATAATTATGGATGATGACGTGTTTGTTGGACGTAACTCTATTCTGAGCTGTAAAGATGGGGAAATTATTTTAGAAGAAAGAGCTAATATTGGGTTTAACTGTTATATTTTTGCTTCAAATAAAGTTAGAATTGGCAAAGATGTTCTTGTTGCTGGATTTACTTACATTGTTGGCGGTGGAAATTATAGTTTGGCAAAGCTTGATGTTCCTATAAATCAACAATATGATTTTGAAGGAAAGGGTGGAGTGAATATTGAAGAAAACGTATGGATTGCAGCTCACGTTGTAATTCTTGATGGAGTTAATGTTGGTAAAGGATCTGTATTAGCAGCTGGAGCAATCATTAGTAAGAATGTACCCGAAATGTCCATTGTAGGGGGAGTTCCTGGGAAAGTAATAAAAAGCAGACTATAAATATCGCCTATTCATAATCTTAAAAGAATAAAAATAAAATATTTGGGAGTAACATTATGATGCACCCAAGAGTTATAATAGTTAAGTTTTTAAGGTTGTTAAGAATAAATAAGATTGTTTCAAAGATTTATTATAAACATTTTCATGGATTTAATTCCGCAGGTGGAAATGCATTGCCTAAAGCGATTGAAAAATGTTTTAATAAAGCGGTAGATTTTGGAACTGCCGATAAAGGGGATTATTGTGAGTTTGGAATTTTTAAAGGGTACACTTTTGCATACGCAAACAATTATGCAAAAAAAATAAATATAAGAAAAATGAGATTTTTTGGTTTTGATTCTTTTCAAGGATTACCCGAGATAGAAGGAGTAGATATAACTAATGAAATGCCATTTTATAAGGGACAATATTCTGCTGGGAAAGAACAAGTAGTTAGGGATATAGATAAAACTGGTGTAGATTGGTCAAAGATTCATTTGGTTGAGGGATTTTTTAGTGATTCCTTAAATAGTGAGACCCGAAAGAAATATAGCATGACAAAGATTCCACTAGCTTTAATCGATTGTGATCTACATTCTTCAACAGTTGAGGTCTTAAATTTTATCCAAAATATGATTATTGATAAATCAATTTTATTATTTGATGATTGGAATACCTTTGATAAAGATAATGCTAGAGGACAACGCAAAGCGTTTAGCGATTTTTTAGATACAAATAAGAATATTACTGCAGAAGAATATTTTTCCTATGGTGCTTGGGGCAAAGTTTTTATAATGAATCTTAAAAATTAATACAAATTGATAGTTTAATTCAATTTTTATAAAATTCCTCGATAGTTTTTTTAATAAAAGACAATCTATAAATTGATTTATGAGAAATTCCATCCTATTTTATAATACAATATGTCAATTGTAATCTAATTTTTTTATTGATACTTTTGCATCGTTTTAATTTATTTTGAATAGATTATTATGATAATTTAATATCAATATGTACTTTTAGAACTTTCTTCAAGTGAATATATTAGAAAATTAAACTATAAAAATGGGAATTAGGAAAGTTTGAGACAAAAGAATAAGGGTATGAAAAAGACTGTCGGAAAAAAAATATTATTACTGCTAATCCTTTTTATTAACACAGTTATTTTAGCAGATAAAGGTAATCTAAAAGTAATTTCTCCAAATGGTGGTGAAAAACTACAAATTAATACTTACCAAGGAATAACCTGGTCTTCAAATAATATTGAAAGAATAGATATTAGTTATTCAACTGATGATGGAACTAGTTGGAATTTAATTTTTGAAAGTATTTCTACCGAAATTAGAGTGGTTAGTTGGAAAATACCAGATCTTGTAAATGAAGAGATTATTATAAAAATAGAAAATAGCAATGGTATTGAATCAGATATAAGTGATAAATATTTTACAGTTGATAGAAAAATTTCAATGAAGGGTTCATTAAATAAAATATCAGCCAATAACGTACTGACCACAATATTGCCTCTTGGAAATTCAATTACTTACGGGATAACAGTATTAGATACTGAAGTTGGTGATATTAAAGGATATAGATTTCCTCTTTATAGTTCTTTAATAAATGCAGGGATTAGTTTTACGTTTACAGGAAATGAACATGCTGGAGGTAATTTTCTTCCGGCTGGATATGATGACAATGCAGGTTTCCCAGGTATTTCGGATGATCAACTTGTAGATTTAATGAAAACAGGCAGAAGGTATCAACCCTTTCATGAAATTGATGAGCAAATAACTCCTGGTCCTTATTTAGAAACTTATCCTGCTGATGTTATTTTATTACATATTGGTACAAATGGAAATAGTTCTGCAGGTGGAACGGATTCTGGTGACGTTGAAGAACTTTTAGATGAAATAAAAAGATATGAAGACTCTACTGGGACAGAAATAATAGTAGTTCTTGCTCGCATTATTGACCGAGTTCCTAATGAAACCTATGTTAATACATTTAATAATAATATTGAAACAATGGCTTTGGATAGAGTTAATAATCCTGGAAATGATGCCTATCCAGATAAAATTATTATTGTTGATATGCAAGATTCTGCAGGTTTAATATATTCTATTGATTCCACAGGAACAGTTGGAAATGGAATTACTGGAGATATGAGTGATGATCTTCATCCTAATGAAAAAGGATATTATAAAATGGCTGATTTGTGGTTTGAAGCTTTAACAACTATTCTTGTTACTGAACCAGTTGTAACACTTCAACCCCAAGATTTTTTCACAGTTGCTGGTAAACCAGTAGAGTTTAATGTTAGTGCAACTGGAACAAAACCATTTACATATCAATGGAAACGTAATGGAAGTGAAATTGTTGGAGCTACTGATTCAATTTATCATATTGGTAGTGTAACTGTTGAAGATGATAGTATTTTTCTTTCATGTACAATTTCAAATTCGGCTGGTAATATAACAACAGATGAAGCAACATTATACGTTGCCGGTGAAAATGAAAGAGTTAAAAATAGTTTGCAAGTTTTGTATGATTTTGAAAGTGGTGGAAATAAAGTATTAGACAACTCTGGCAAAGGTATTGCTCTGGATTTAACTATTGACAATATTAATAATGTTAAATGGGTTCCTTTTGGGTTAGAAGTTACTTCCTCAACAATTATTTCTGCTAGTGTTTCTCCATTAAAAATCTATGAATCTGCTAGTTTATCAAATGAAATTTGCTTGGAAGCATGGATTAAACCTTTAAATGATACTCAAACTGGTCCAGCAAGAATAATCACCTTTTCAAAGGATGGGAGCGATAGAAATTTTACTCTAGGTCAGGATAATAATAAATTTAATGCAAGATTAAGAACGACTGGTACAGATAGCAATGGTGAACCATATCTCGGCAGCACAGATGGAAGTTTAACAACAGAATTATTACATGTTGTTTATACAAGAAGTTCTGACGGAGTTTCAAAAATATTTGTAAATGGAATTGAAAATTCTTCAGGTAATGTCTCTGGAAATTTTTCAACTTGGGATAATTCTTTTTCTTTTGGATTGGCTAATGAATTTACAACTGATAGAAATTGGTTGGGGACATTTTATCTTACAGCTGTTTACAGTAGAGCATTAAGCAGTGATGAAATTGAACATAATTTCTCAGTTGGATTTAATGGTGATAGTAATTTATTATTTGCCCCATCAGAATTTGCTGGACTTGCTGCAGATACTTTAGTTAACTTAACTTGGATCGATAACGAAACGAGTGAGTTTGGTTATATTATTGAAAGAAAAGCAAATGCTATTGATTCAATTTATTATGTTTTGGATACGGTATATACTGATATAGTGAGTTATACGGATTATTCACCTAAAAATGTTACATCATACTTTTATAGAATAAAAGCGTATAATGATAAGTATACTTCAGATTATTCAGATTCCATTCAAGTTGATAATATAGTTTCTGGGATAGAAACTAATGATATATTAATGGATTTTAGATTATATCAGAATTACCCAAATCCATTTAATCCATCCACTACAATATCTTATTTAATTTCTAAGACAAGTGATGTTTCACTAATTCTCTACGATGTTTTAGGAAAGTCAATTATAACCTTAATTAATAATCCTAAAGTTGAAAAGGGTGTACATAATTTTAACTTTAGCACATCAAATTTAGGTAGTAATTTGACTTCTGGTGTATATTTTTATAGGATTGTGGCAAATCCTATTGATGGTTCAAATAGCTTTATAGAAACAAAGAAATTATTGTTGATGAAATAAAATTAGGGGAGGAATATTTTATCTTCCCATTAAAATTTTAATCACAAAAGTATAATTCCCTCATAGACCAAATATCCTGCAATTCCAATTAGGAACACTCCCAAAAGTTTTATCAAACCATTTAGCCATTCTATTTTTAACTTTTCCTTATACCTAATTAAAAAATGTGTAAGTAGGTAAAACCATATATAGCTACCAATTCCAACTGTTGATGCATAGGTTAGGCTTAAGACTAATGGAGATAAAGAACTTTTTGATTTTTCTTTTACTTCATTAAACTCATTTTTTAACTCGTCCAATCCTTCAAATTTTTTACCAGTAGCTTCTTCAATTGAAGTTACATTTTCATGCATCATAATATCTAATCCACCAGTATTTAATCCTATAGAAGAAGCAAAAGAAAGAAGTAAAAATGATGATGTGAACCATCCTAAAAACAGAGATGGATTTGTAAAGTTTAAAAGTAATCCAGTTCTAAAACCACCACTATTCTCTAATTTGTCTTTTCTTATTTTTTCTTTTTGAATATCATCTAATGTTAGATTTGTTTTTAGGATTTTAAATGCTACAAAAAACAAAAACAAAGAACCAATAATTAGAATTAGTGGAATTAAATTTTGATAGTATGCAAAAAATGAAGTAAGACCAAAGACTGCAATAAATACATAAAAGAATTCAACAAAAGCTCCACCCAAAGCTGTTCTCAAACAATACCGTAGTTTTCCTTTTAGAGCATTGGATGTTATAAGAATACTTATCGGACCCGCAATTGGCACTGAAAAAAAGAATCCAGCCAATAAGCCGAGTAAAAAAATTGTAATAAAGCTTTCAGTCATTTATTAAATGTAATTATTTATTTGATGTTATTCTTCAGTTGGACAATGTTTTTCTTTTAGGTAATTATAAGTTTCTACCTGAGAGTGAATTGATCCTTTTTGATTTTTTATTTTGCGATAAGTGTTTTTATCATATCTATCAATGTGTCTTGCCTTAACATTATCTTTTAATTGAATATCTATAATATCTAAAATTTCTTTTTTAACTTTTTCGTTATAAATTGGGAAAATAACTTCAATACGTTTGCTTAAATTTCTTCTCATCCAATCTGCAGAACCAGCATAAACTTTTTTATATCCTTCATTATAAAATATAAAAATTCGTGAATGCTCAAGATATCTGTCAACAATACTTATCACAGAAATATTTTTACTTTGTGTTGAAATTCCAGGAACCAAGCAACATATTCCCCGTACAATAATTTTAATTTTAACTCCGGCATTACTAGCTTGGTAGAGTTTATTAATCATTTTTCTATCTTCAAGACTATTCATCTTAAGAATGATTTCTGCTTTCTTACCATTTTTTGCAGCGTTAATTTCTTTATCAATTAATTTTACAAATGTGTTTCGCATATTAAATTGTGCAACTAACAAGTGTTTGAATTTGGGATTTACAATTTCTCCTGCTAAAAAGTTGAATACCAACTTAACTTCTTTTGTAATTCTCGTGTCTGTTGTAAAAAGTCCAAGATCACAATATAATTGTGCAGTTTGTTCGTGGAAATTTCCAGTTCCCAAGTAGCAATAACTTTTTTCTTGTTTATTTTCTTTTCTAATTACAAGTGCAAGTTTTGAATGAACTTTCAACCCTGGGAAACTATAAAGAACATTGATGCCACGCTGCTTCATTTCTTCAGCCCAAAGTATATTTGATTCTTCATCAAACCTGGCTTTTAATTCCACAAATACCATTACTTTTTTCTTGTTTTTAACAGCTCTTTCTAAATACTTAATTATCCGAGAATATTTAGCAACCCTATACTGTGTAAGGTAAATAGAAGTTACATATGGATCTGATGAAGCCAGTTTGAAAAAATCTAATACATAATCATAAGTTTGGTAAGGGAAATTTAGTACAAAGTCTTTTTTTCTCATAGCCTCAAAAAGATTGGGGAAACTATCTAAATCATTTTGTTGCAAAGGAGGCAATGGTTCATTATAAAGATCGTCCCTATTAGGATTCGGGAAAGTAAAAAAATCATTAAAATTATGATATTTAGATCCATGTGCCAAATCATTGTTATCAATAAGAAAAGATTCTTTCAACATTTTTAAGAATGAGGTAGGAATTGTTTCGTCATATAAAAATCTTGAGGGTTTACCCGTACTTCTTTTTCCCAAACTTTTTTTAATATTTTCTAAAAGATTGCCATCAAATTCGTCTTCTATATAAAGTTCAGCATCTCTAGTTAATTTAATAGAATATGACGAAACAATATCATAACCCATAAATATTGAACTTAAATGTAATCGAATGATGTCATCCAAAAATATTATATACTTGTTGCTATTGTTACTTGGTAAGCTAATAAAACGTGGAAGGTGGTTGCTTGGAATTTCTACAATTGCATATTTATGTTGAACTCTTTTTTTTACAGAAGATGTTGGTTTATTATTTTTTGGTTTTAACTTTACCGCTAAATAAGGTCTTTTATTTCGTAGAAAAGGAATAATCTTTTTCTTTATTAAAAGAATTGGTTGAACTTGTGGTATTACGCTTTCATTAAAATATTCTGCTATAAATTCTTTCTGACAATCAGTTACTTCCGTTTCATCAATTAAGAAAATCTTATTCTCTTTTAGTTCAGGTAAAATCTGAGTTCTAAAAATTTCTCCAAATTCATTTTGATGTTTATTGACAATTTTAAATATTTTTTTGAGAATTGTATTTGGATCAAATCTTAATGCTTTCTGAGTTTTTTTATTAATAGTTTGTAAACTTTTTAATCCGGCAACTCTAACTCTAAAATATTCATCTAAGTTTGAAGAATAAATGGCTAAGAATTTAATTCTCTCATACAAAGGAACTTTTGGATCTTTAGCTTCCTGTAAAACTCTGTAATTAAACGAAAGCCAACTTAAATCTCTATTTTTGTATTTGTAAACTTGCATAAACTCTTTTGTAAGTTTTACGAATTATTATATTTTTTAGGGTATTCAAAACTAGCTAACGTACCAGAGTCCGCAGTAATTTCTTGCCAATCATTAATATCAAAACTTAAATGGACAATACTGCATGTAGGCATGTTATTTGTAAATTCTCTACAAAGATAGTTAGCAAGCATAGAAAAACCAGGATTATGACCAAACATCATAACAATTTCATTTTTATTTGAAAATGAGTTTATAATATTTAATAAACTATTTGTAGAAGCTTCATAAATTTCTGGTTTATTTATGATTCTTTCAGTCGGATAATTTACTTTTTGAGCAATAATTTTGGCAGTTGTAATTGCTCGTACTGCTGGACTAGAATATATAATATTAGGAAGTATTTCCTTTCCCTTTAGCAATCCACCCATAAAAGGAGCATCTCTATTTCCTCGTTTATTCAGTGGACGTTCTATATCTCTTAAGTTATAATTGTTCCAGCTAGATTTTGCGTGGCGAACGAGGATCAATTGTTTCATTCTAATTATATTTTTCATTTTTTTCTAAAAAGGAAATATATATAAAATTTGAATTCAGAGTTTTTTATAATTTCAACTTTAACGCCATAATGATTTACTCTATAAAAGACTTAGTTGTCTTTCATAAATAAATATTGTTTATTTTTATTGTTTAACTATTATAAAATATACGGGACTTATAATGTCTGAAGAAACTTCTAATAAAATTTCTGATATTAAACTCAGTGAAAATGTAAATATTAAAGAGAGTTTTCCAGTTCCATCATTTGAGGAATGGAAAGCACAAGTTGAAAAAGATTTAAAAGGTGCATCATTTGAGAAAAAATTAATAACAAAAACCTATGAAGGAATTGATCTAAATCCAATTTACACAAAGAAAGATATTGAGAATTTAGAATTTATAAATTCTTTACCTGGAGATAAGAATAATGTACGAGGAAATTGCTCTTCTGGTTACCATAAAAAAACTTGGAACGTTAACCAAGAAATAAATGTTGCAGATGTTGATGAGTTTAACAGATCTCTTACAGAAGCTCTAAACAATGGACAAAATAGTATTAACGTTTCTCTAGATACAGCAACAAAATTAGGGCTTGATGCAGACTATGCTTCAACAGATCAAGTTGGTGATTGTGGAGTTTCTATTTCAGGAATAAAAAGTTTGGGAAGAGCATTAAAAAAAGTAGATATAAATTCCTTCCCAATTTATTTAGATGCTGGTTTCAATTCCATCCCATTTTTGGCTTTACTTAATTCTCATTTAACAGAGAACAAATTGGATTCTTCAAATTTAAAAGGAGCAATAACATCAGATCCAATTCATCATTTATGTGAACATGGAGAACTGCCAATTAATATGAGTTTCAGTTTTGATATGATGAAACTTGCTGTTGATTGGTCAAAAGAAAATGCACCAAACTTAAAGGTCATTGGAATTAACACACTTTCTTATACTAATAGTGGAGCAAATTCGGTTCAAGAGTTGGCTTTTGCAATGTCAACGCTTGTTTATTACTTAAACGAAATGATCGAAAGAAAAATTGATGTTAACCAAATAATAAATAAAATTCAATTTACGTTTGGAACCAGTACAAATTACTTTATGGAAATTGCAAAATATAGAGCTGCAAGAATTTTAATAACAAGTGTTGCCAAGGAATATGGAATTGATTCTGAAAATATAGAAATAAACATTGCTGCTGAGACATCAACTTTTTATCATACTAAAAATGATCCATATGTTAATCTGCTTAGATCAACAACTCAAACATTTAGTGCAATTCTGGGTGGAGTAAATAATATAACAACTTCTACATTCGATGAGGAGATTAGAATACCAGATAACTTCTCAAGAAGAATAGCAAGAAATACACAAACAATTCTTAGAGAAGAATCTCATCTTGATCAAGTTATTGATGCTGCCGGTGGATCTTATTATATAGAAACATTAACAGATCAGTTAGCAAAAGAAGCTTGGCAAAACTTCAAAAAAATTGAAAATAATGGTGGGATTTTTGAAGAATTAAAAACTGGAACAATTCAAAACTCAATTTCGGAAGTCGTTCAACAAAGAGAGAAAGATATAAATAAACGTAAGTCTGTTATTGTTGGGACAAATATGTTCGCAGATATAAATGAAACTAAATTACAAGACCGTAAATTTAATCAGAAGGCATTTCAGGAGAAAAGAGCTGAGTATTTAAAAAAATATAGATTGAATGGATCGGAAGAAACTCATAATAATATTATGAGTAGATTGAATTCTATTCATAGTAACAATAGCATAGATATTATTGATCAAATGACCGAAGCGTATTCAGACGGAGCAACATTGGGTGAAATAACAAGTGCCTTGACTTCTTCGCATAAAAAAAATATTGTGATAGATAAATTATCTACTCGAAGGTCTTCTGAAAATTTTGAAGAACTTAGAGAGAAGGCCATTCAGTATAACCTAAAGAATGATTCGCTACCAACAGTGTTCTTGGCGAATATGGGAACTGTTAAAGAGTTCAAAGCAAGAGCAGAATTTGCAAAAGGATTTTTTGAAGTTGGCGGATTTGAAATTATTTATCCCAATGGTTTTACATCAACTGATGATGCAGTTAATTCTGCAATTGATTCAAAATCTTCAATAGTAGTAATTTGTTCAACAGATGATAAATACGAAGAAACTGTCCCAGAATTTTGTAAGGTAATAAAATCAAAGAATCAAGATATTCAAATAATTCTTGCTGGCTATCCAAAAGATAAAATTGAAGAATATAAAAAAGTAGGAGTCGATGATTTTATATTTATGGGAGCAGATGCCATGAAAATACTGAATTCCCTTCACGTTAAAATTGGGGGAATAAAATAATGAATAAACCAAATTTCAATAACGTAGAGTTAGAACTTAACAAAAGTAAAAAATCTTATTCTGATTGGAAAAAAGATTTTGAAAAGTCACTTGGTAAATCTCCTGAAGATGTTGTGTTCCAAACAATGGAGCAAATTCCGGTTTCTCCTCTGTACACAAAGGATGACATTAAGGATTTCGATCATTTAGAATATATGTCCGGACTCCCACCATTCTTGCGCGGACCTTACAGTACAATGTATGTTGTTAGACCATGGACTGTACGTCAGTATGCGGGGTTTTCTACAGCAGAAGAAAGTAATGCATTTTATAGAAGAAATCTTGCTCAAGGTCAAAAAGGATTATCGGTTGCTTTTGATTTGGCGACTCATCGTGGTTATGATTCAGATCACCCAAGAGTAGTTGGTGATGTTGGTAAAGCTGGAGTAGCTATTGACTCAGTAGAAGATATGAAAATATTGTTTGATTCAATTCCACTTGATAAAATGTCTGTTTCTATGACGATGAACGGAGCGGTACTTCCAATAATGGCATTTTACATTGTTGCCGCAGAGGAGCAAGGTGTTAAGCCCGAATTGCTAACCGGAACAATTCAAAATGATATTCTAAAAGAATATATGGTTAGAAATACTTATATCTACCCACCAGAACAATCGATAAAAATTATTGCTGATATTTTTGAGTTCGCATCTCATAATATGCCAAAGTTTAATAGTATAAGTATCTCTGGCTATCATATGCAAGAGGCTGGGGCAACTGCCGATTTGGAAATGGCATATACTTTAGCTGATGGATTGGAATATGTTAAGACTGGAATTAAATCTGGATTAAGTGTTGATACTTTCGCTCCGCGACTTTCTTTTTTCTGGGCATTGGGAATGAACTACTTTATGGAAATTGCAAAGATGAGAGCTGCTAGAATTTTGTGGGCAAAACTTATTAAACAATTTAATCCTAATAATCCAAAATCAATGTCGCTACGAACTCATTCGCAAACTTCCGGCTGGAGTTTAACGGAACAAGATCCTTACAACAATGTTGTTAGAACTTGCGTTGAAGCTATGGCTGCTACGCTTGGGCATACGCAATCTCTTCATACAAATGCACTTGATGAAGCAATCGCGTTACCGACAGACTTTTCAGCTAGGATTGCAAGAAACACTCAACTTTATTTGCAAAATGAAACTGGAATAACAAAGGTAATTGATCCGTGGGGTGGTTCTTATTTAGTCGAATATCTTACAGATTCACTAATTAAAAAAGGTTGGGAACACATTTTAGAAATTGAATCGTTGGGTGGAATGACTAAAGCAATTGAAGCTGGAATTCCTAAAATGAGAATTGAAGAAGCATCTGCCAGAAGGCAAGCAAGAATCGACTCAGGACAAGAAACAATAGTTGGAGTTAATAAATACAAATTAGAAAAGGAAGATCCAATAGAAATTCTTGAAGTTGATAATACTGCTGTTAGGCTTTCTCAAATTAAAAGATTAAATGAAATTAAGAAAACAAGAAACAATGAAGAAGTAAAAAAGTCATTACAAGCATTAACAAAATGTGCAGAATCTAAAGATGGAAATTTGTTAAATTTAGCAGTTGATGCAGCAAGAAAAAGAGCAACACTTGGTGAAATTTCCGATGCAATTGAAAAGGTTAGTGGAAGATATAAAGCGGTTACAAGAACAATATCGGGAGTGTACAGTAGTGAATATAAAGGAAGTGAAAACGAAATGCTAAATAAAGCAAGAAAACTTACAGATGATTTTGCAGAAGTAGAAGGCAGGAGACCAAGAATACTAATTGCAAAAATTGGACAAGACGGACACGACCGCGGAGCAAAAGTTGTTGCAACAGCTTACGCAGATATGGGTTTTGATGTTGACGTTGGTCCGCTTTTTCAAACGCCTGAAGAAACAGCAAAGCAAGCAGTTGAAAATGATGTACACATTGTTGGAATGAGTTCACTTGCTGCCGGACATAAAACTCTTTTACCACAATTAATCGAGGAGCTTAAAAAACTTGGCAGGGAAGATATTATTGTAATTATTGGTGGAGTAATTCCAGCACAAGATTATGATTATCTATATGAACATGGAGCATCAGCAATATTTGGTCCAGGCACAAAAATACCGGAGGCTGGCATTAAAGTTATGGAGATTATTAAGGAACGTTTTTTGTGAAAATTTAGAAGAAAGACTTTAGTGATGACAAAGAAAATTTGGTTTTTAAAAAAAAATCATTATTTTAGAACATAACATCAAGCGTTATAAGGTAATATGATTATAAGCTTTAGGAATAAAGAAACTGAGAGATTTTATGTTTCTGGGAAATCAAAAAAATATCCACAAACAATAATAAAAGTTGCTCTTAGAAAATTGGATTATCTAAATGCTGCGAAAGATTTAAATGATTTGAAGGTTCCACCTGGTAATAGACTTGAAATGTTGAGAGGTAACTTTGAGAATATGTATAGTATAAGAATTAACAAACAGTATAGAATAATTTTCTCATTTAGTAACTCAAATGTTTCTGATGTTGAAATAATTGATTACCATTAGAAAGGAATATAAGATGATTAAGTTAAAACGTTTACCTTCCCATCCTGGACAAATACTAAAAGAAGATTTCTTAGATGAGTTGGAAATTTCGCAAACTGAGTTAGCATTTGCATTAGGTACTACTTTCCGCACAATAAATGAAATAATAAATGAGAAAAGAAATATCAGCACGGAAATGGCTATTAAACTATCTAAGTTTTTTAGAACCAGTATTGAACTTT
>Ga0209633_10003597_pt1 | contig 14261 bp, 15 predicted proteins | sample Cruoilmetagenom1_FD_187290 | JGI IMG/M metagenome (GOLD analysis project Ga0209633, IMG submission 187290) | Oil polluted marine microbial communities from Coal Oil Point, Santa Barbara, California, USA - Sample 1 (SPAdes) (version 2) | ecosystem: Environmental > Aquatic > Marine > Oil seeps ... | reverse complement strand
ATGAGGATTTTTATTTATAAAAATAAGATACCACCTTCGATGGTGAAAATACAAATGGGATACTCTGTGAGTTCTAAAATTACAGAGTATCCCATTTGTGCTGAAAAGTTGTAAGTATCAAATTATAAAACGACTACAGCATATGAAATAAAAAACATTGTTAAAACAAAAAATAATAATAATTAAAAAAATAAGTATGAAATTAATAAAAAATAAAAAAACAAAGTATTCAAGTTTTGAATTGTTAAAAACAACAAAAAGAGCAAGCTGGAATAATAAAAGACGGTATTCAGTTTAATGCCATCATAAACCTTCCGGCTTCAAGGGGGCTGGATTGATAAAGTTTAGATAATAATCCTTCATTATAACAATAGTGAAGGATTTTTTATTTTATTACAATTCTATTTTTGAAAATAATGAAATGCTATCGCTAACAAGGTTTACTGTGCCTTTTCTTAACACTCCATCCCATTTCTTTTAAACCTAAAGAATAAAATCTTAAGTTTTTTTATGCTCATAATTAAATAAAGATTTAAAAGAATGGTAACTCATTAGTCTTTGCAACAGTTCGCTAATCGGGAATAGGTTTGACAGACCTATTAAACCCATCGAACGTCTTTTTTTAAAGCAAAATATTATAAAATATCCCTAAATTATTACGTTATAGTTTATATTTCTAGTTTCTTTGTGTTTTGTATGAGAATTATAATATTCATAACCTTATTTTTATATTCAATATCAATTTTTTCACAAGTTGGTGGTGAACAAATATTTAATTTTTTAAATGTATCAACTTCTGCACGGCAAGCTGCATTGGGTGGAGAAGTACTTACTTTATATGACGACATAAATCAACCACTATGGAATCCATCAACAATTAATAAAGAAATTGACAATCATGTCTCTGTTAGTTATGTAGATTTTTTAGCAGATATTAGTTATGGTTCTTTATCATTTGCACATCTAATTAACAGACGGTTTGGAACGTTACATGCGGGAGTTACATATGTAAATTACGGTAAATTTATTGGCGCTGACGAAAATGGTGTTGAAACAGGTACATTTAAAGCCAAAGACCTGTCCTTTTCACTAGGTTATGCATATAAAATACCTAATAGTAATATTCATGCGGGAGCAAATCTAAAATTTATAAGTTCAAGCATAGAAAACTTTACCTCAAGTGGAGCAGCATTAGATATTGGGTTTACTTATTTTAATGATATAAAACCTTATATTTTTACAGCTGTTATAAGAAATATCGGATATCAAATTACTACTTTCGATGAACTCAGAGAATCATTACCTCTTGAAATTGCTGTTGGAGCATCTTATAAATTAGAGAATGTACCATTGCAATGGCATATAACAATTAATAATTTACAGCAATGGAATGTTTCTACACAGAATCCTTCTGACAGTCAAACAACTATTGGAGGTGATACTTCTAATGATAAAATTTCATTTATTGGAAATGCATTTAGACATGTTGTTATAGGTGCAGAATTTTTCCCCGATAAGGGTTTTAATTTGCGCTTAGGTTATAATTTTAGAAGAGCAAGAGAATTAAGGTTAACTGAAAGTAGAACTTTTTCAGGTTTTACGGCAGGCTTTGGATTGAAAATGGGTAAATTAAAATTAAATTATGCCTTTACTAAATTCCACCCAGCATCTAATACAAATACATTTACATTAAATATAGATTTATCTAAAGAATCATTTTAAACATTATAATTTGAAAGAGAGTAAAAAAATAATAGTTGCCATAGATGGGTTTTCTTCAACGGGTAAAAGTACCATCGCTAAAGAATTAGCTAAAAAACTTGGCTATCTGTATGTTGATACAGGAGCAATGTATAGAGCAGTAACTTATTATGCTATGCAACATGGGTATGTTGCCAAAGATTTTTTATTTGAAGACGGACTTGTTGAAAATCTTGATAAGATAGAATTGAGTTTTAAATTTAATGATAAATTACAATTCTCAGAGATGTATTTGAATGGAAAAAATGTTGAAAATGAGATTAGATCATTAGACGTGTCTAAATTGGTTAGTAAAGTATCTACCATTTCTGAAGTTCGTAAAAAATTAGTTGAACAGCAACAAAAAATGGGTGTAAGTAAAGGATTGGTTATGGATGGTAGAGATATTGGAACTGTTGTTTTTCCGGATGCAGAGCTTAAATTGTTTACTACTGCTTCTCCAGAAAAACGAGCAACAAGACGTTACAAAGAATTGCTGGAAAAAGGGCATAAAGTTACCTTTGAAGATATTTTAGAAAACGTTCAGCAAAGAGATTTCATTGATTCAACTCGTGAGGATTCTCCACTAGCTAAGGCAAATGATGCTATTGAATTTGATAATAGTGATATGGGCTTAAAAGAACAATTTGAAAGGGTTTATAATATAGCTGTTCAGCGTATCAATTCTAATTAAGGGATATTCAGATATTTATGAGTTTGTAGAGATATTTTCCATTGTGGATTGTTCATTACGTATTCTACAATTAAGGGTGTCATTTTTTCTTGGTTACTCCATTCCGGTTGTAGAAAAAGTGTACATTCTTTATTCATTTTAAGCGCTTGCTCTTCTGCAAATTTAAAATCACTTTTGTTGTAGATAATTATTTTCAGTTCATCTGCTACATTATAAATTTCATCTAATGGTAATTTATTTTTTTTAGGAGACAGACATATCCAATTCCATGAGCCAGAAAGTGCATAAGCACCTGAAGTTTCAATATGCGTTTTAATATTGTGCCTCTGTAGTTTTTCAGTAATATAATTCATATTCCACATAAGAGGCTCACCGCCTGTTATGACAACAGTATTTCCGAATTTACTCGCATTTTCTACTATAGTTTCAGCAGCTGTTGCCGGATGTAAATCAGCATTCCAACTTTCTTTTACATCACACCAGTGGCATCCAACATCGCATCCGCCAATTCGAATAAAATAAGCGGCAGTTCCTGTATGAAAACCTTCTCCTTGAATAGTGTAAAACTCTTCCATTAATGGAAGCATTTCACCCTTTTCAATTAAATGTTGTGTCCTGTCATCAATCATCCGGCAAAGATAAATTTAAACTGTTAATAAAGCTATAATTATTGGGTTTCTAATTTAATTTTTTAACCTTACTTTTATAGCCTCAATTAAATACTGCTAATTTATGAGTGATAAGAATACTTTTTTTGAATATATAAGCAAAGGTTACAAATCTAAAGGAGATTATATAACATTAGGAGCTGCTATGTTAGGTGAAGAAACAGTAACAGAAGCTTTTGTAAATATTCCTTTAAAGACCTTGAACAGGCATGGTTTAATTGCCGGCGCCACGGGTACCGGTAAAACTAAGACTTTACAAGTATTAGCAGAAAACCTATCAGATAAGGGTATTCCTGTTTTGTTGATGGATGTGAAAGGTGATTTAAGCGGTCTGGCTAAGGCGAGTCCCGGACACCCTAAAATTGATGAGCGTCATGAAAAAATTGGACTCCCATTTGAAGCTAAAGGATATCCTGTAGAAATTTTAACTATTTCAGAGCAAGATGGTACGCGTTTAAGAGCTACAGTTTCAGAATTCGGACCGGTACTTTTATCAAGAATATTAGATTTGTCCGAAACGCAAAGTGGGATTGTTGCTATTTTATTTAAATACTGCGATGACAATAAATTACCTTTATTAGATTTAAAAGATTTTAAAAAGGTATTACAATACGCAACTCAGGAAGGAAAAAAAGAATTAGAATCAGAATACGGTAGAATATCAACATCTTCAACGGGATCTATCCTTCGAAAAGTTGTAGAAATTGAACAGCAAGGAGGTGAATTATTTTTTGGTGAGCGTTCGTTTGAAGTAGAAGATCTAACAAGAATTGATGAGACTGGCAAAGGATTAATATCGGTTTTACGTTTAACAGATATTCAGGATAAGCCAAAATTGTTTTCGACATTTATGTTGCAACTATTGGCTGAAATTTATTCAACTTTCCCTGAACAAGGAGATTCCGGTAGACCGGAACTAATTTTATTTATAGATGAAGCACATTTAATTTTTAATGAAGCATCAAAAGCATTATTAAATCAGATTGAAAGTATTGTCAAGTTAATTCGTTCTAAAGGTATAGGTGTATATTTTGTAACTCAAAACCCTAAAGATGTTCCTTCAGCTGTTTTATCACAATTAGGATTAAAAATTCAGCATGCTTTAAGAGCTTTTACGGCAAATGACAGAAAAGCAATTAAATTAACGGCTGAGAATTATCCTGACTCTGAGTATTATGACACTGCCGAAGTATTAACACAGCTTGGTATTGGTGAAGCTTTAGTTTCTTGCTTAAATGAAAAAGGAATTCCAACTCCTCTGGCAAGAACCATGTTACGTGCACCTATGAGTAGGATGGATATATTGACAGAAAATGAGTTGTCATCTGTAATTTCTAATTCTAAGATTGCAGGAAAATATAACGAAGAGATAGATAGAGACAGTGCCTATGAAATTTTAAATAAGAAAATTGAAAAAGCACACAAGGTTGAAGAGGAAGTAGAAAGGAAAAAAGAAGCTGCAAAAACCACGAGAAGAACATCAAGCAGGAAAAGTACTAGGATGAATCCATTTATAAAAGTAGTAACAAGCGCAACATTTATTAGAGGCGTTTTAGGCGTTTTAAAAAAGGTAATGAAATAAATAATTTACAAAATGAAAAAGTTTTTACTATTGACATTGATGCTAGCTTTAATTGTGAACTGCAAAAAAGAGAATAATTATTTGTTGGCAAAAGAACAAGTAGGTAAGATCACTGCTACCACACAAATTCATGAATTAAAATCAATTTTTGAGAAAGACTCTTTGGTTTCTCATATAGGAGAAGGTGCATTTGCCGATTCAGCTTATGATGAATATATGATATATCATAAACAAGACGGGCATATATTAACCATTATCCCTAAAGAGCAACACGATTCAACTTCTACTATAGAAAGTATTCAAGTATTTGGTGAAAATTATAAAACTATTAGCGGGCTAGGAGTAACATCTACTTTTTCGGATATAACCGGTAATTATTCGGTTAACAAAGTAGAATCAACATTTACTACAGCTGTATTGTTTGTAGATGAATTAAATGCTACTATGACTATTGATAAAAAGGAATTAGGTATAAATGATTTTGGTATTCAAAAGATCAGCTTAGGTCAAATTCCTGATATGGCTAAGTTAAAAGGCATAACTTTTTGGTTTGATTGATTTGAATGAGAGCTACATTAGAAAATTTATCAAAACTGTCAGAAGAGAATAAGACTGAGAATCGAAAGTATTTTGCAAAGCTTCGTAAAAAAAAGCCTAAACGTTTAGATTTTTTAATGCAAGAATTGCATGATGAAGAGTTTGCTAGAACAGATTGTTTAACCTGTGCTAATTGTTGTAAAACAACCAGCCCAATATTTACAGATAAAGATATTTCTCGTATTTCTAAATATTTGAAAATGAAAGAACAACAATTCATTGCGCAATATTTAGAGCGCGATAGTGATGATTTTATGGTATTACAACAAGCACCTTGTTCTTTCTTAGATGAATCTGATAATACTTGTTTTATTTACGATGTCAGACCAAAAGCTTGTAGTGAATATCCACATACCAATAGAAAGAAGTTTATTCAATTAACCAACTTAACTTTGAATAATACCGAAGTTTGTCCTGCCGTTCTTAATATTGTTGAAGAATTAAAGAAGAAATTACCGCTTTAAAACTCAAGATTCATTAAAAGATAAAGCAACCATCTAAAATATTTCTCATCTTATTTTTAAATCAAAGACGATGTCATATAAAATACTTATACCAATAATTATAGGCTGTTTTTTTATTTCTTGTAGTTCAGACGAACTTTCAGAAGAAAAGATTGAGTTAAATAGGGCTAGACAAATATGGAATAATGCTCAAATTCAAAATTACAGCATGAATGAAAGAATAAGCTGCTTTTGTGGTGGTTTGCTGGAATGGAAAGTTTTTGTAAAAAATGGCATAAAAGATAGGGTAGAGTATGACGATACACAAGCATTTGGTCAAACTTATGATGATATATTTCAGCAAGCCAGAACTGTTGAAGATGTCTTTGGCTTTATTGAGGAATTACTTGGTAAAGATTTAGCATCTTTGATAATTGAATACGATCAAGTTTATGGCTATCCTAGCTTTGTAAGTATTGATTATAACGAAAATATTGCAGATGATGAAATAGCGTATATATATACCGACTTCGAGATTGAAAATTAATATGTATCTATTAATTATACAATTTTCATTTAAAATTGTATAGACTATTCATAAATCAAATACTTACTTCTTACTTTATTAAATGCTTCTAAATCTTTCAACCAAGACATTCTAATTTTATCAACAGACATACCACTTTCAATTTGCTGCTGCAATTTTTCAGTTCCTGCATGCGCGGTGAAAGTAGCCTGAAAAAACTCTTGATCTTTTGGCGTATTGTTATACGCATCGATCAGCCAATCTAAGTTTATCTTACTTAAAGTGCGAGTTTCTCTTAGATCCAAACCATTGCAAAGCTTTCCCTTTTGTTTTGGGTATTTAGCTCCCATATTAGATTCAGGAGTATAAGAGTATTTATATTTATTTTTGTCTAAATACGGAGCACCAAAGATCTGAAACTGCATTTCTGTTCCTCTCCCTGCATTGATACTTGTACCCTCAAATAAACCTAGGCTAGGGTAAAGGTTAATTGCTTTGTCATTCGGTAAATTAGGAGATGGTCTAATTAGAATATTATAATCATTTTTATAAGAATAGTTTTTTAATGGCATCACGGTTAAATTACATTGTAGGCCATCTTTCAACCATTTTTCACCATTGATCATTGTTGCATATTCACCAATTGTCATTCCGTAAACTAGAGGAATAGGGTGTTTTCCTAAGAAATTTTGATGTTCAGATTCCATCATTGGTCCATCTATATAATGTGCATTCGGATTTGGTCTATCAATTAAAATCAGCGGTATACTAACTTCAGCACAAGCTTCCATTACATAATGTAAGGTTGCTAAATATGTGTAGAAGCGTACCCCAACATCCTGTATATCGAAAATTATAAGGTTAATACCGGCCAATTGTTCTTGTGAAGGCTTTTTGTTTTTCCCGTAAAGTGAAATAATTGGTAATCCGGTTTTACTGTCTTTACCATCCGCAATATGTTCTCCGGCATCTGCCTTTCCTCTAAAGCCATGTTCAGGTGCAAAGACTTTTCTAACATCTATTTTTAATGAAATTAATGAGTCGATCAGATGCGTGAAACCCTGATTTGAATTTTTAATTACGCTTGTATGGTTCGCAACAATACCTATACTTTTTTGTTTAAGTAAATGTAAATAATTAACTGGGTAAGAAATAAGTATAGGTTGAATGCTATCTACAAGTGACAGCTTGTCAGGCGTTGATTTTTGATCTAATTCGACCTTTTTTTTATAATCATTGGCATGGGGTTTATTACCACAAGAAATCAATCCGAAAAGTAAAATAAAAACCCAAAAGAAATATGTATTTTTGAACTTAAAATAGATCATTAAATTTGAATTACGAGTTATATTTAGCCAAGAGAATCATAACTGCTAAACAGTATAAAAGTAGTATATCATCTCCAATAATAAAAATTGCAATTACAGCAATTGCTTTGGGGATTATTATTATGTTAATTACTATTTCGTCTGTATTTGGCCTACAATATAAAATTAAAGAAAAAATTTCAGGATTTAATGGTCATGTACAGATTACCAATTTCGAAGATAATAACTCTCAGGTTACTATTAATCCCATCTCAATTGAACAAGAATTCTATCCAAATTTTAAAAATATAGACGGCGTTAAAAATGTTCAAATTTTTGCGTCTAAAGCCGGAATTATCAGAACAAAAACCAACTTTGAAGGCGTTATTTATAAGGGAGTAGATGCAAATTATGATTGGTCTTTTTTTAAAAATTATTTAGTACAAGGTTCCTTATTGGATATTTCTGATGAAACATCTAACATGGTACTTATTTCAAAATTTGCTGCAGATCGGCTCAATCTAAAAGTAAATGACAAGTTTAATTTGTTTTTTATGAAAGATGATCTTTCAAAAGCACCCAATGTTAGACCGTTTATTATAGCAGGCATATACAATTCAGGGTTTAAAGAGTTTGATGAAAATTATGTGATGGGCGATATTAAACATATTCAACGTCTTAATAAATGGAATGCAAATCAAATAGGGGGGTTTGAAGTATTGCTAGAAGATTTTGATGAACTCGAAGAAAAAGGCAACGAAATTTATAAAAAAGTATCTTCTACTTTAAATGCCCAGACCATTTCAGAAAAGTATCCTGCTATTTTTGACTGGTTAGAAATATTGGATACAAATATTGTGGTAATTATAAGTATCATGATTTTAATTGCAGGAATTAATATGATCACTGCTTTATTGGTTTTAATTTTAGAAAGAACACAAATGATAGGTATACTAAAAGCCTTGGGAAGTTCAAATTGGAGTGTTCGTAAGGTTTTTCTTTACAATGCTTCCTATTTGATTGGCGTTGGACTATTTTGGGGAAATCTAATTGGAATTGGCGTATTACTGATTCAGAAATATTTTGGTATCGTGAAGTTAGACCCTGAAAATTATTATGTGAGTGAAGCTCCGGTATATCTAGGTGTAGAATATATTTTATTACTAAATGTTGGTACCTTGCTTTTATGTCTTTTAATGTTGCTGATACCTTCTTATATAGTTAGTAAAATAAGTCCGGTAAAAGCCATTAAATTCGATTAAAACAAATAAAACTTAAAGGATTACCTCTGCGTTATAAATAAATGTTTTTCTTATAAAGGTGTGAATCTATAAAGGAAAGAAATATTGATTTACTAATAGTAAATTCTTTTATTTAAGAACGAAATATTTCTTTACTTTGCAACTCAATTCAATAAATACACAAATAAACGATTAAACATATATAAATGAAACGAGCATGCTGAAAAGTTTATCATCTTAATGAGATGATTAAAAGTGAACAGCATGTGACCATTTAAAATCAATAAATATAAACACATGAAATACGATATCATCATTTTAGGAAGTGGACCAGGCGGATATGTAACTGCCATTAGAGCATCACAGTTAGGCTTTAAAGTAGCGGTTGTAGAGAAAGAAAATTTAGGCGGAATTTGCTTGAATTGGGGTTGTATTCCTACCAAGGCCTTATTAAAAAGTGCCCAGGTGTATGATTATTTAAAGCATGTAGATGCCTACGGATTAAAAGCCAAAGAAATTGATAAAGATTTTAATGCCGTTGTTCAGCGTAGTAGAAATGTAGCCGAAGGTATGAGCAAAGGGGTTCAGTTTTTAATGAAAAAAAACAAGATCGATGTACTTGACGGATTTGGAGCTATAAAAGCTGGTAAGAAAGTAGTTGTTACAGATGCTAAGAAAAAAGCCACGGAATATAGCGCAGATCATATCATAATTGCTACCGGCGCTCGCTCTCGCGAATTACCTTTCTTACCGATTGATGGTAAAAAAGTAATAGGATACCGTGAAGCAATGTCTTTATCTAAGCAACCGAAAAAGATGATTGTTGTGGGCTCAGGTGCTATAGGTGTTGAGTTTGCTTATTTCTATAATACGATGGGTACTGAAGTAACTATTGTTGAGTTCTTACCAAATGTTGTTCCTCTTGAAGATGTCGAAGTTTCAAAACAATTTGAGCGCTCGTTTAAAAAATCGGGAATTAAAGTGATGACAGAATCTAGCGTGACTTCTGTAGATACTTCGGGTAAAGGTGTCAAAGCAACTGTAAAGACTAAGAAAGGTGAAGAAGTATTAGAAGCAGATATCATACTATCTGCGGTTGGTATCAAAACGAATATTGAAAATATAGGCTTAGAAGAGGTTGGTATTGCCACTGATAAAGATAAGATTATGGTAAATAAATTTTACCAAACAAATATACCAGGTTATTATGCCATTGGTGATGTAGTTGACGGCCCTGCTTTGGCACATGTCGCTTCCGCGGAAGGAATTACTTGCGTAGAAAAAATAGGCGGATTAAATCCGGAAGCTATTGATTATGGTAATATTCCAGGGTGTACGTATGCTACCCCAGAAATTGCAAGTGTTGGAATGACCGAAGCACAGGCTAAAGAGGCAGGATACGAATTAAAGATTGGTAAGTTTCCATTTTCAGCATCAGGAAAAGCAAGTGCAGCAGGGACAACTGAAGGCTTTGTAAAAGTAATTTTTGATGCTAAATACGGTGAATGGTTAGGATGCCATATGATTGGTGCCGGAGTTACCGATATGATAGCTGAAGCTGTACTAGGTAGAAAATTAGAAACAACAGGACATGAGGTATTAAAAGCAATTCACCCGCACCCAACAATGAGTGAAGCAGTTATGGAAGCTGTAGCAGATGCCTATGATGAAGTGATACATTTGTAAAATTCGTTATTTTAAATTTTTAAAACTTTTGTTTGGGTACAATTTCTTGTGGGTGGGTGTGCGAAGCACATAGAAGACAAGTTAGCTTTAGCTAAATGTGTTCTAACTCAAGGCTAATGTGAGTTTTAATTCATTTTAGCCGCGAAACTAAGTGATTAAACGAATACGGTTATTTTTATTTTTAAAATCAATTTAAAGAGTTGTATTTTTCTATTCTAAAGCCCACTATCAGTAAATATCCAATAAAGGTCAATATAAACACACCATTTTGTATAAATAAATAGAAAGATACTGGTATATCAGCCAATTGTAATGCGCCACCTACGAAAACTATAGAAGAAGCAAGTAACCCCCAAACTGCTAACCAAAGCGGTATCAATTTATTTTTAAATAGAGAATAATATAATACCGAGCCTCCAATGGCATAGCACATGAGTAGTAAAAAGTGTGCCCAATAATAAGCTTCATAATGCATGGTGGCCAGCGTAGTAAAATGTTGTGTGTCTGTTGCTAAACTAGCACTATACTCTTCACCTACAACCAATAATGACCAATGGATCATATTACTTATGGTAATTATGGTAAAGTTTACCAAACCTATACCTACATAAGTAATAGCCAAACGTACACTGTATTTTTTTATAATAGGGTAAAGATAAATAGCAATGAATACAGCAATAGCACTACCTAACATATCTAAACCAATAGCTAATTTCATCTGGCTGGTATTTTCAACTACGCTGTTTAAAAAAGTTACAATATTGTCTCTGGCACCTGATAAACCTCTAATAGAAGTTCCCCATCCGCCTGCTATAGTAGCTAATAAGAATAGTAATCCTACAAGTCTGCCGGTGTTCTTTGTGATCTGCATATCAATGAATTTGAGTGAGTTATATTCATTAGTAGCCGTTTAATAAAGTATGTTACAAAAAAGCCAAAGTTCTAAACTTTGGCTTTTAATTTTTTAGTTAATACCTTCTACTATTTTAACAGGTCGCACTTCCACACGCCAAATACCTTCTTCAAATCTTGGATCTTCTTTAGTAATTTCAATTGCTTCTTCTAAATCTTTAGCTAGAAGGTGGTAATATCCAGAAATAACCTCTTTAGTTTCGTTGTATGGGCCGTCAACAATCTTCCCATTTTGATAAGAAAGTATTCTTCCTTCCATCTCTAAGGGTTGCGCAGATTTCATTCTTCCTTCATCAGTTAAACGTTTAATAAAGCCTCCAACCTTTTCAATGTGTTGCTGTAATTGTTCAGGAGATAAGTTTGCTTTAGGTTTTTCTTCACTTCTAATAAATAACATAAATTCTTTCATAATTATAATTTTAAATTAATTCTTTGCCCTTATTACAATTGAGATTATGAAATAGGGACAACAGCGATTAATTTTTTTTCTAGTAATTTCAAATCTCGTTTATTTTTGGTAAGAGAAATTGCTTTTTTTAAATGCTCGATAGTTTTAACAAATTTGTGTTCTTCCTTAAAAAACTCTGCTAAAGTTGCATGAAACATGGGATGTTCTCCAATGTCAGAATTTAATTCTATACTTTTTAATTCTGCAATTGCCTTTTTATTTCCTTTTGCTTTAGACAGAGCAACAGCCCTATTTAAACGAATTGTGGGAGAGTCCTCTAATTCTAAAAGATTATCATAAAGCGAAAGTATAGCTGACCAATTGGTATCGCCAAAACTTTTTGCAATACAATGATTTGCCGAAATAGTTGCCAAAATGAGGTAAATAGAAATTTGATTGCTTTTCATAGCTTGATTCAAATTCAGAGTACCGCTATTGATTAAGTCTTTATCCCATTTGATTCGATCTTGGTTTTTCATTTCTACAATGGAATTATCAGTATTAAGTCTAGCCTTAAAACGGGAAGCATTAAATTGCATTAAGGCCAAAAGAGCATAACAGTTGGTTTTTTCTTCTATTGATTCATTTGTAATCAATATTTTGGCGAGTCTCATGGCTTCAAGACATAAATCTAAACGAATCAATTCGTTCTTTTGAGTAGGGCTGTAGCCTTCGTTAAAAAGCAAATAAATTGTTTTCTGTACAATGGCTAAATGTTCATTAATTTCTTTCGGAATTTCAAAAGACACTTTATTATCTCTTAGTTGTTTTCTGCCACGCACCAAACGTTTATTAATGGTTTCATTACTTGTAAAAAAGGCATTAGCAATTTCAGAAATACTGAATCCGCAAAGTATTTTTAGTATTAAGGCTATTTGTGAATTTTCAGAAATTGATGGATGACAACATGTGAACATCATTTTTAATTGTTCGTCTAATATTATTTCGTTGGAGAATTGAAGTTGTTCTAATTCTATTGTATTCCTATGAAATTCTGAATGATGTCTTGTTTGAAGCTTTTTTCGCTTTAGAATATTAAGGGTAATGTTTTTTGCAGTAGTATATAACCATGCTTGGGGGTTTTCTGGCACTCCATTTTGTTGCCAAAAATCTACAGCTTTTAGTAAAGTTTCCTGAACAATATCTTCTGCTGTTTCTACATTATTTACACCAATATATCGGGTTATTACGGATACAATTTTTCCATATTCTGTTCTGAAAAAATGTTCTGCGAGTTCTCGACTGTATTTTTTATTAGATTTATTCATTTCTTAATTACTGCTCATAAAAAAATTGGGATATGTTAAAATAATTTATTTCTGTTGCTAAACGAAGTTACCTTTTTAAAATCAAAAAAGTTAAGTTAATGATTATTTCATTTTGGTTCAATAATCAAAAAAACGGCGGTACTATCTCCTATATTTAATACTTCGTGTTCTGTAGTTAGCTCTTTAGAAAAATGACTTCCAGTCTTTACGTCCACTTCTCTAACACCTTTGGTATCGGTAATTTTAAAAGTACCACCTTTTACAGTATAGCCGAAATGGGGTTTGTGATAATGTTTTTCATGACCAACTCCTGGTTCAAAAGTACATTTTAATACTCTATATTTGGTATTCTCTTCAACAACCTCACATACAGATACTCCATTCCAACCCGCCTTAAGTGGGTCGGGTAGTTTATTGTCTTTTTTGCAGGAGACTTGTAAAGTTGATACTAAGAGAAATAGCAAAAATATAATGCCAAAATTTTGATGCATATTACAATGTTTTTATTTTTTGGCAAATCGTAATTTTACTCTACCAACATTTAGTTCTAAACCAATACTTGGATCATCATATATTTTAAAAGTAAATTCCAAAAAAGACTCTCGTACGATAATGATCTTATAATTATTACCTTCTGATGTTTTTCCTGTTTCTACCGGTACATTAGTTTTTTTCTTATAAAGTATCATTTTTTCGTTTGGTCTAAATCTGGCAATATCCCCTTTGTCCATATAATTTAGTACAAAAACCTCATCTGTTTTATCCCAAACACTCCATTTTTCAGTATCGTGATCATAGGAAGAAACTAAATTATATACCATTCTGTCTTTTTTAGAATTTTCAGTTAGTTGTCCATAACTGCTTGCTAAAACTGTGAGACAAATTAAGGTTGCAAAAAATGTTTTCATATTTTATTATTAAATGATATATCGGTTGCTAAATAAACAATTATCATTGTCTATAACTTTCGGGATATACATAAATTTAAATTATTAATTATATACAGTGTTGGCGTTAGTTTTTATAATTCATCTAAAATAATGTTAATTCCTGTAACCTCCGAAATACCGTCCAAGGTTCTTGTAGATATTTTAATTGTGCCATTACCATTATCAAAACGACATTTGTATTGAAATTCAAACCAATCAG
>Ga0209633_10003595_pt1 | contig 14267 bp, 12 predicted proteins | sample Cruoilmetagenom1_FD_187290 | JGI IMG/M metagenome (GOLD analysis project Ga0209633, IMG submission 187290) | Oil polluted marine microbial communities from Coal Oil Point, Santa Barbara, California, USA - Sample 1 (SPAdes) (version 2) | ecosystem: Environmental > Aquatic > Marine > Oil seeps ... | reverse complement strand
ATGTTCCATGCCAGTATGTGCTGATGCGCTAGTGCTTATCAATAGTGTAAAGAAGAGGGTGTATATTGCTTTTATCATTTATAACGTCCTTATTTATACAGTTAAGAATTTCTGAACAAGCTCATCGCTGAGTTCACTCATTTCGCCTGTGGCTACGTTTTTGCCACGTTCCATAATACAGAAATAATCACCAACCCGGCGAGCGAAGGGTAATTTTTGTTCAACCAGCAAAACGGTAATGCCCATTTCTACGCTAAGCTGAGTAATAATATCGCCAATCTGTTGCACGATATTAGGTTGAATGCCTTCGGTTGGCTCATCTAAAATTAGAATTTTAGGGTCGATTACCAAAGCTCGTCCAATGGCTAATTGTTGTTGTTGACCGCCAGATAAATCGCCACCACGACGTGAAATCATTTCTTTTAAAACGGGAAATAACTCAAAAATAAATTCAGGGGTTTTCTTGGCTTTATCTTTTCGCGCAAATAAACCCAATTCTAAATTTTGCCCTACTGTTAGCTGCGGAAATATCTGTCGTCCCTGTGGCACATAACCAATGCCAAAACCCGCTCGCTTTTCAGCGATTTCATTTTGAATATCTTGGCCATTGAAATTGATATTACCATCTTTAATGGCTTGTAAGCCCATGATGCATTGCAATAATGTGGTTTTACCAACACCGTTGCGCCCCATTAATGTGGTGCATTTTCCTTCAACAACGGATAAATCTAAATCCCAAAGGGTATGGCTTTCGCCATAAAATTGATTGAGCTGGCTGACATTTAGGATGCTTTTATTATTCTCCAAGGTACACCTCAATTACTTTCTGGTTATTTTGCACTTCATCCATTGTGCCTTCTGCCAAAATGCTACCTTGGTGTAATACCGAAACCTTCTTGGTTATAGAACGCACAAAATCCATATCGTGTTCTACAACAACAACTGAATGCTCTCCAGCGAGTGATGTTAGCAATTCACCGGTTTTATCCATCTCTTGATGTGTCATACCTGCAACAGGCTCATCTACCAATAATAATTTTGGGTTTTGCATCAGTAACATGCCGATTTCTAACCATTGTTTTTGCCCGTGAGATAACGCGCCTGCACGTTGTTTAGCTTGCGCGCTAAGCCCGATTGTTTCCATTACGGTTGCGATACGGTCATATTGTTCGCTGGATAACTTTGCTCTAAAAGTAGCCCAGACATTTTTATTGCCTGCCATTGCCATTTCAAGGTTTTCAAAAATGTTGTGATGTTCAAATACGGTAGGCTTTTGAAATTTTCGACCGACCCCTGCCTGTGCAATTTCTGGCTCAGTCATTTTTAGTAAATTGATATTTTGACCAAACCATACAGAGCCTTTATCAGGCTTCGTTTTGCCTGTAATGATATCCATCATGGTGGTTTTACCCGCTCCATTTGGACCAATCATGCAACGAAGCTCGCCCACATCAATATAGAAGTTGAGTTCGTTGATAGCCTTAAAACCATCAAACGAAACGGTGACATCTTCTACATAAAGAATCTGCCCGTGGCTGGTATCAACCTCAGAATAATCTTGTTTATTGACCATATCGAAAACTTGGTCACGTCGCATTGTTTCGCGGAATTTATCTAATGTGCTCATGCTTGTTTCCTTTTTAGCAAACCAACAATTCCATTAGGAAGATAAAGCGTGACGAAAACAAATAATGCACCAAGTGCGAATAGCCATGTTTCAGGTGCTACCCCCGTAAGATAAGTTTTGGAATAGTTGACAATAAATGCACCAAGTACCGCGCCATATAATGTTGTTCTGCCACCTATAGCGACCCACACAACTAACTCAATTGAGCGTAATGGTGAAAACTCGCCTGGATTTATAATGCCAACTTGCGGAACATATAAAGCACCTGCTACCCCCGCCAAAACAGCAGAGAAGGTAAAAATAGCAAGCTTTACACGATCAACGCGATAACCGATAAAACGTACACGGTCTTCTGCATCTCGTATCGCGACAGCTACTCGCCCAAGACGTGAAACAACGATAGCGCGACAAGATAGATAACCCAATGCCAGCGCAATAGCAGAGGCAATGAAAAGTGAGATTCGGGTATTATCTGACTGTAAGCTAAAACCCAAAATATCTTTAAAATCGGTTAAACCATTATTGCCGCCAAAACCCATTTCATTCCTAAAAAAAGCAAGCAATAGTGCATAGGTAAGTGCCTGTGTAATGATGGAAAGGTATACACCTGTTACACGAGAACGAAATGCCAACGCTCCAAACACAAAAGCAAGCAAGCCCGGAACAAGTACCACCATAATCATGGCAAACCAAAAATTATCAAAGCCGTGCCAAAACCACGGTATCTCTTTCCAATTTAGGAATACCATAAAATCAGGTAAATCAGGATTACCGTATACGCCACGATCACCAATTTGGAGCATTAAATACATGCCCATGGCATAACCACCAAGGGCAAAGAATGCGCCATGTCCAAGACTAAGGATTCCCAAATAGCCCCAGACTAAATCTACCGAAAGTGCTAACAGTGCAAAAGCTAGGTATTTGCCCAGCAATGTAACGGTGAAGGTAGATACATGAAATGGACTACTCTCTGGTGTAGCAAGATTGAGAAATGGAATAAGTATCGCGGCTATTGTTAGTAGTGCTAAAAATATTTGTCCACCACGGTCGCCTTTTAGTAAACGCATCATGGCTAGGACTCCGCAGCTCGACCTTTTTGCGGGAATAGCCCACGAGGTCGTTTCTGAATAAATAGAATAATAAAGACAAGCACCATTATTTTTGCCAATACAGCACCTGCCCACGGCTCCATAAATTTATTGGCTATCCCAAGGGTAAAGCCACTGATAAGTGTTCCCCATAAATTACCTACACCACCAAATACCACCACCATAAAGGAATCAATAATATAAGCCTGCCCAAGGTTGGGCCCAACATTTGTGAGCTGTGATAAAGCGACACCCGCAATACCTGCAATACCCGATCCTAATCCAAAAGTCAGTGCATCTACACGGCTTGCACGGATCCCCATTGCCCTAGCCATCGAGCGATTTTGTGAAACAGCTTGGACACTCAAACCGAGTGAGGTCTTTTTGATAATAAGAAATAAAAGCGTAAAAACAGCTAAACAGAACAATATGATATACAGTCGGTTATACGTTAGCGAAAGTGCAGGGTTAATCTCTAGCGAACCTGACAACCATGATGGTGTTTCAACTGAACGGTTAAGAGGAGAAAAGACGCTCCTAACAGCTTGTTGTAAAATTAAGCTGATACCAAATGTAGCCAATAATGTTTCCAATGGGCGTCCGTATAAATGACGAATCACTAAGCGCTCAATCAATATCCCCACTGAGCCAGAAACAATAAAGGCGGCAGGCACCGCCACTACTAATGATAATCCAATGTAGTTTGGCATTAATTGCTGAATGACATAAGTTGTGTAAGCACCAAGCATGATTAGTTCGCCGTGCGCCATATTTATTACGCCCATTACACCGAAGGTAATAGCTAAACCGATAGCGGCAAGTACCAAAACTGAGCCAAGGCTCAAACCAAAGAAGGCGGTATTCACGTTATCATAAAAACCTAATTTTTCATTGATGTTTTTTAAGGCGGATTGAGACGCTGCAGCAATCTCTTTATTAGAGTGATCCTTCAATACTACTAACTTATTTTTAGTTTCAGGATGAAGATCGTTTGATAGAAACTTAATAGCACTAAGTTGTGTTTCCTTGTCGTTAGAGTCTAAATCGTTAATGTGGAGGAGTGTTTCTATTTCACTTCGTATTTTATTGTTTGTTTCAGTTTCTAAATGAATTTTCAAAGCATCAATAGTTGCTTTATTTGTCTTGCCGTACATTTGTTTTACGGCATTTAGACGCTTTTTTGTATCAGAGCTTGAAAGACTTAATGTTGCAATGGATGCGCGCAAAATCCCACGCAGTTTATTGTTAACTTTTATTTTTTTAAGATTCGATTTACTAACAATGCCTAAATCTTTTTGGTTAAGTATATGAGTTAAAGAGAAACCATCCTCTTTTTTTATACCGATAACCGTTACTTTGTTTTCTTTTGTATAAAACAGCCGTGCTTTTAGCATTGCCTCAAGAATGGATTGAACACGTTCATCTTTTGTCGCGGTAAGTTGCTCAATTGCACGACCTTTTTCTTGGTAGCTTTTAGATTGTAATAATTCGAGAGCTTGAATGAAGGGTTCTGAATTTGTAGTTTCTGCAAAGCTATTACTTGAAAATAATAAACTGAGTGAAAGAAACAAAATGAGCAGAATTTTATTTTTCGGAAAGAAAAATGTCATAGGAATATTACTTGTGTGGTTTATTAACAAATATACCAGAGTGCCGAATGAGACACCCCGGTAAATATGAAAAATTATTTAGCAGTTGCTAAACATTTTTTCTCTTTAGTATTGTAGTTTCCACACTTAATTGGTGCAGTCCAATCTGAGATTAGGTCTTTACTGCCCGGTAGAAAATCAGACCATGCATCACCTGGTACCTCGCTATCTGTTTTCCAAACGACATCAAATTGACCATCTTCTTGGATTTCACCGATAAGAACAGGCTTAGTTAAATGATGGTTCTTCAACATTTTAGCAGTACCGCCGGTCATGTTTGGTACTTCGATACCGATCATTGCATCTATCACTTTGTCTGTATCAGTGGTGCCAGCTTTCTCAACTGCTTTAACCCACATTCTGAAACCAATGACATGTGCCTCCATAGGGTCGTTAGTCACACGTTTTTTATCTTTAATGAATGCTTGCCAAGTTTTAATGAACTCTTCATTTTCTTTGCTCTCAACACTCATGAAGTAGTTCCATGCTGCAAGATGACCAACCAACGGCTTAGTATCTAAACCAGAAAGCTCTTCTTCACCCACCGAGAATGCTACCACAGGAATGTCTTCAGATGAGAGACCTTGGTTTCCTAGTTCTTTATAAAAAGGTACATTAGCATCCCCATTGATAGTGGAAACAACCGCTGTTTTCATCCCTGCAGAACCAAATTTCTTGATGTCAGAAACAATTGATTGCCAATCAGAATGTCCGAATGGTGTGTAGTTAATCATAATGTCTTTTTCAGCAACACCTTTTGAGATTAAGTAAGCTTTTAAAATTTTATTGGTCGTACGTGGGTAAACGTAGTCAGTACCTGCAAGCACCCAACGTTTTACTTTGATTTCATCCATTAGGTAATTAACGGCAGGAATTGCTTGTTGATTTGGTGCGGCACCTGTGTAGAAAATATTCTTAGATGACTCTTCGCCCTCATATTGAACAGGGTAGAACATTAAACCGTTAAGCTCTTCGATTACAGGTAATACTGATTTACGAGAGACTGACGTCCAACAGCCAAAAATAGAATCTACTTTTTCTTTAGAAATAAGCTCGCGTGTTTTCTCAGCAAATAGTGGCCAATCAGAAGCCGGATCGACGACAACTGCTTCTAGCTGTTTTCCGAGTAACCCGCCTTTTTTATTTTGCTGTTCGATTAGCATAAGCATCGTGTCTTTCAGTGTTGTTTCACTGATAGCCATGGTGCCTGAAAGCGAATGTAAAACACCCACTTTGATTGTCTCCTTCTTTTTTTCGTCGGCAGAAAATGCCTGACTTGATAAAAATGTACTACTAATAATTACTAGCGTAGTAGCAAGTATTTTTTTGAAATTTATATTCATTAAATATCTCCATGAAATTAATAGGGGTGCAGCATTTCATGTAATGCAGGAATTATGCCAAATTAAATTTTAATATTAATATCATGGCCTTATGCCTATCTGGCTGTATTTATTCTACGGCTTTGCACCAAAGCGGTGCTGTTTTTTGTCAACAAATACGCCAATTTAGAATGAGCAAATAATCTATTTTAAGTCTTCAAAAAATACAATCTTGTCTATTTAAGTCTTGTTATAGAGAGAACAGAGATCAATGAGAAATTGCGAAAGCGAGGGGTTTAGGGTTGGAATTCTTAAACGGAGGTAAATTGACTTTAGGGTCGAAGATATTCAGAGTTTCAGCACGATGAAATCGAATATGATTAAAGCAGTATTTATTGAATCTGTTTTAGCTGCTTTTGAACTAAAAAAGCCGTAGAGACCCTATGCAGTAAGCATGTGTTTCTACGGCTAAAATAGAGTGAATTATAAGTGTGTACGAACAATTCACCAATCAATCAAAATTTTACTGATTATTTAATATCTACTGAGTAGCTCACTAGGAATTGTGCATCGTTGTCTGCGCCAATAGTTGAGCCTGCATCAGAATCATCATCAGAAAGGAATTGGCTCACTGCAAAGCTAACGTTATCATTGTAGTTGTAACCCAGTTGTAAATGAGCAGGGTTGCCGTCTGTTTCTGCAAAATCATGGATGCCGACAGTAGCGTTAATTTTACCTAAGTCGTAACCTAATGTTACATAGCGGTAATCATTATCGTCATCACCTTGGATTGCTTCGTATAATGTACCCGTGAATGAACCAACACCGGCAGAGAGTACAAGGTCAGTAAGCTCACCAGGATCAATATCAGAACTAGGGTAGTTGTAAGACCAGATGCTCGCATCTAAGTTAACCGCACCTAATTTTCCACCCCAACCAGCATATAAGTCATATTCACTGCCATTAGTAGAATCACCAGAAGAACCCCAAATGCCAGTGTATAGACCGTTAGTTGCTGTGTATTTTAAATCACCTGATACCGCTGCACTTCCATTACCAAGATCAAGACCACGCCATAAATATTTATTGGCAATACCAACTGAAGCAGAAACTTCTGCATATGCTGCTGGTGTAAGTGTTAATGATAGAACGGCTACTGCAATAGAGCTAGTAAGTACTTTTGTAGAATTTTTCATGAGAGTCCTCAAAGATTAAAGTAGAAAAAATGTTTATATATACCTGTGTAATAAAAATATGACACGGTTATATTAAAAATAAGCAATAAGCGTGCCAACTCATAGACTGTTAAAAAGAATAACGTTAGGACGCTATCAAGCTGGAACTTAAGTATATTATGATATACTAATGTTGTTAATATGCAACAGTTTATTTGATTGAATTAGATTCTTATTAATACTTTCTTGTAAAATTATTATTTGTTCATGAAGAAATAATACTGGCAAGCCATTTTTGCTTTTGATAGCTAGCGCACTAGAATAGAGCGGCTTTTAATTGTTGCACCAAAAAGGAAGTATTGATGTCATGCGGTGGTTTGAATAGAGTGTATCGGTACGAAAACACCCTTTGTCTTCTTGTCTTTATCATTGTACCGTTCGGGTGTTTCCAGGTGTTTTCTTTGTGATGTTGCCGTTATATTTCTTTCACTGCTCATCGCTACAACGACGAGTAGCACTACACTCCAAAGAGATATAAAATAGTTCGAGCAAGTTTTTGCAAGAATTGAAAAAGTTTATGGACTTACCGGACGAGAATCAGGGAATGGTTTAAATCTTAACGGGAATTTAGCGACCGGGAGCCAAGGATGGCTCATTTTTATTACTTATTTACTTGTCGTTTTGACGTGCTTGAAAAACGAAAGCGGAGCGTTATCGCCACTGGCTAGCTTGTAATCAAAGCTCATTTCTTCTATAGATTCATTTTCTATATTATTCTTATTTTTCTTCGGTAAAATTTCAGCGTTTAGTTTTTTAGTTTCGTGTGTGCTTTTACTTTCTGTGGTTTCTACTAATTCGCTTTCATCGACTGTGTTTTCCACTTCAACATTGTCAATATTCACTGCGTTCTTCTTTACGCTACTTGCTGTCTCTCGAACATCAGTTTCAATATCTTTAAGATCATCCAGCATATTTTGTGCTTCTTCAACACTATCGCGCAAGTCAGTAAACATATCTTGCGTTGAGTTGAGAGTATGCGAGAGCTTAACGATTTTGGTGAAATCAAGCGACTCAAGGTGCTTTTGTGTTTGTACATTAATACCGTGGCTTTGTTCTTCATAGCGACGCATACTTTCAAGATGTTTACGGCTTTCTTCAATGTTGGCACTTAATTCTTGTCGCGCAATGTCGGCTACCTGAAAACTAGAATCAAACTGTTCATAGGCTTGTTCTTCGTAACCGCTCAATTCATCATTAAAATGGCTGAGTGCTTGTTCTGCATCTTTTTGTTGTTTTTTTAGTAGTTGTAAAAGATGTGTTGATTCTTTTAGTGTTTCTTCTAGGCTTTCGCTGACTTGATCAGAAATTTTTGAGTTGTTCTCTAACACTGTATTCTGTTCATTATGGCGCTTGAGAAAATCCTGCATTAATTCTTCTGACATGGATTTTTGGCGTTGCATTTTATCTAAGCCATCGTCTACTTTTTTAAGATTATCATTTAACCCGCTTTGTACTTGTTGAATAGCAGAGACGGTATCGCGCAGTTGTTCATCCCAATAGTTTTGAATTTTAGTCATGCTGTCGCCAACAGTGTTGGTGACTTTTTCTAATTCTTGTTGTTGTTTTTGGGCATCTTCAAAGGTGGAATTAATGTCTTCTTTCTGAATGTTGATCTTTTCTTGTTTGGAATCTATTTCTGTCGCTTGTTCACGAATGGTGTGGATGATTTTTGTGGTTTCTTTTTCTTGTTCACGAACCGTGGTGACGGCTGCGGTGATGTGTTCGGCTTCTTGTTCAGCATCTTGGCGTAAAGCTTGTAAAACCATACGATCTTTTTTTGCAGCCCAGCGTCCTAAAAACAATACCAGTAAAGAAATTATGAGTGCTGAGGCTACAACACCCGCTACTACCATTTCAATGATGTGGGTTAATTGTCCAGTGGATTTAGGATTGCTTGTTTCTACTTGTTTAATGCTTGTTTTAGAAACAATAGCTTCGTCTGTTTTATTCGATGCGGTTAATCTTTCTGATTGGGTTTTTTCTAAATATTCTTGCAAGCCTGCAGCATTTGCTGATTGGGCGGGTGTAAAAGCGATTATTAGCAATAAAAATAAAGCATGAAGCGTTACGTGTTTCATAAGGTATCTCTAAATAATCGAAAAGGGTTTGGGTAATTTGTAGCCAATATACTACAGGAAAAGAAGAGAATTTATAATTGGATTTTCAAAATGAATGAAAAAATTTTTATTAAAGCATTGATAATTTAAAACCATATTCTGGAGGACTATCGTTGAGAATGATACTACGTATGATTAAGCTTACTTATTTGGGGCAACCCTTTGTATTAAATTAAATAGAATCAACAAATTTCAGGCAAAAAAAGACCCGCTTTAAAGCGGGTCTTATGCTTTTATCTAAGTACTAATTAAGACTTAGGAGCAGCTTTTTGTTGAGCAGACTCAATACGCTTAAGCATTTCGTCAGCTTGTTTACGCTGTGCTTCCCACATTGCTTTTAATTGCTCGTAGTTAGGTTGAGCAGAAGCAGCAGGTGCAAATGCAGCAGGAGCATAGTTGCTACCAGTGTTTGAGTAACCGTTCGTGTTGTTAGAACCAGTACCGTTACCAGCGAAGTTACCCGCAGTGTTACCGTTACCAGCAGCATTAGCAGCAGTGTTACCAGCGCCTTGACCGTTTCCAGAAAGGTTACCAGCAGTATCCATATTAGTTTTGCCTTTACCTTTGAAAGTGATAGCAAAGTCTACTTCGCCGTCTGCGTCGCCTTTACCTGTTCCCCAACCGTTTCCAGTTGCGTCAGCGTTACCAGCAGCATTACCAGCGCCGTTACCGTTACCAGCAGCGTTACCGTAACCGTTACCAGAACCGTTACCGTTATTGAATCCGTCGAACCAGTTAGCAGAAGCAGTTCCTGAAAGAGCGATTAAAGCAGCGAATGTGATAGTTTGTAATTTCATAATATTTTCCTTGCGATGTGTAGTTAATAATTAATGTGTGAATTCGAATATGAGTATATTCTAATATACTTCTTTTAAAAATATCAAGAATTATTTTGAATTAATTATGAACTTTTTTCAAAGTAGATATGTTTCAGTGGTTTAGCGAAGATATGAAAGTTTGTTAGACCGGATATTTATATGCCATTTCTATTAATGGTATATTTTAAACAGCTATTTCATTAGGTTTGTATAGGAATAACCCATTTTAGTGGGAAGTATATTATGAATATTTGTATTATTCTGGATTTTAAGAACAAGGATTACATGGGACAATGTTTATGCAGTGAAGTTGAAATGTGGTTTGGTAATGAGGCTTTTCAAACTTATTTAAGTTTTAATTAAATCAATTATATATATGGTAAAATAAAAATAAATTTATTTGAGAGTGAAGTGCGTATGGAAGAGCTTGAATTACCCTTAAGGTTTAAAGAAAAATTAGATGTATCTGATAAAAAATTTAATGCGATTATCTATGATATTTTAAAAAACTTTGAAGACGTTCTAAATACTTCAACCCTAGATTTCTTCCCCGAATACAACAATCATGGTATAGCACATCTTAACAATGTCTTTAACATTCAAGATGAATTAATAACTGATGAATCTTTTGATCTACTAACAGTAGAGGACATAACAACACTTGTAGTTGCCACGTTAAGCCACGATATTGGTATGCATTTAAACTATGAAGGCTTCCAAACACTATTAGGCACTAGCGAAAAATGGCAAGAAAAGTGGGACTTATTCTTTCAAAAAGCTAAAAAATATAATCAATCAAAGCTGGAACTACTTTTTGGTGATTCTACACCCGTTATTGAATTACCAAAAACTAAACAAGACTTTAGAAGTAGAGATTATATGCTTGTGGGTGAGTTTTTACGAACCAATCATCCCGTTATGGCTGAAGATATATTAAATCAAGGATTTCCAATCGCTAATGATAAGTTTAAAAAGCTAACTGATTTACTAGATGATGAAAAAAAGATACTGGATTTCAGTGCATTACTTGCAAAAAGTCATGGAATGAATGTAAGAAGTACCTTTGATGAAATCATAGATATTGGCTATCAAGATAACTTAGTATTTGCTCATAATGTACATATTGTCTACCTTATGGTGGTTCTGCGATTGTCAGACTATATGGATATTTATAAAAATAGGCATCCTAAAGTCATGCTTGGTATTAAAAATTTCATGAGTGAAATTTCTAAATTTGAGTGGGATAAAAACACCGCAATTGTTGATGAGAATCCATACCATAAAGATAAAGATGCAATATTTATTGGGGTAGAGCCACAAGACAGTAGCACTTTTATAAACCTTCAAAGGTTATTCAAAGGAATTCAATATGAGCTAGATATTTCATGGGCAGTACTTGGTGAAGTCTATAGTCGTGAAGAGGATAAGCTAAAGAGCTTTGCAATTAAATACAGAAGGATACGTACCAATATTGATGATGTTGAATTCTTTAGTAAAACAGTTGATTACCTGCCTAAAAGTATTTCTTTTGATTCTGATCCAGAACTACTCAAATTATTAATTGCTCCACTTTATGGCGATGACCCATCCTATGGGGTGAGAGAACTTTTGCAAAATGCGGTTGATGCTTGTAAGGAGTTAAAAGAACTTAATATTATTCAAAACTATGAGCCTAAGATTGCTGTTAATGCTTCAAAAAAAGGCAGCAAATATATTTTTGAAATTATAGATAATGGCATTGGAATGACAGAGTCAACAATCGTTGGCTACTTCTTAAAAGCAGGTGCATCGTTCCGAAATAGTGATGCTTGGAGAGATAACTTTGAAGATAAAGAGCATAAATCAAAAGTAGAAAGAACAGGACGCTTTGGAATAGGACTTTTAGCTTCGTTCTTGATAGGTGATAAAATAGAAGTTGAAACAATGCATCATAGCCAGATTGAGGGCTATCATTTCAAAACAAAGCTTTCTGACTCACAAATTAATATTGTTAAAAGAAATAATTGTGAGAAGGGTACGACTATAAGAATTGAAATAAATGAAGAAAGGTTTGACAAGCTTGAGTCTATTGATTGGAAAAGCTGGTATAAGCTAAAAGATGTCTCAATAACTTTTAATGGGAAAGATATTGAGGATACTATTAATGAGAAACAATATATTGAATTAAAGCAAGATGAATATACCTCTGTGTACTGGTCTTTCTATGGTGAGAGATATCGTTATGGTAGATTAATTTGTAATGGTTTTTACATTCCTTCTGGAATAAATAAGTTAATATCAAGTATTGATGTGCCGCATAGTTCTTCAGAAGACTATGAGGACTTTTTTCATATACCTTCATTGATGATTATAGATAAAGAAGGAAAACTTCCATTAAGTTTAAGTAGAAAAGAACTTACACAAAAAGAATTTGGTTTTGATGATGATTTGATCAAAGCAATGTCACGAACAATCTTTAATGGGCTATTGGAAAAGTCTATTAATCTTGGAAATATTATCGAATACCCTAGATATAGGCACGCCATATTTGATAGTCAGCCTTTCTATACAAGGTTTTTATATACTCAATCAGGTTATAATTTATTAAACTCATTTTCAATTAATGAAAATAGATTAAATAAGATTATATTTGTTGAATTTTTAGAAATAAGCTGTGCTCCGGATGACTTAGAACAAATTCTTAAAAGAAGAAATGACTTTTTAATTAGTCTAATTGATAGTGGTAACAATATAGTTCTGAATGGAGATGGTATTGTGGCTAATAGCTCTGGATATAGCAATCTATTATATCGCCTTTCAGGTGGGAAGATACAAATTGATAAAGACTTTATAATTAGTTCAGCAATAGTTCATATTCCAAAAAAAGTACACTCAAAAGTAATAACTTTTAAAAACTCTTATGTGGGAATGAAATTTAAAAATTCTTTAGTCACAAGTACAGAAAAAATGAAAAAGGAAAAAGATATGATTCCTTGGTCAGAGGAGTCTGAATTCTGGGCTAAGAGTTATATCCGTAAACAGAAAAAATCAGCGATAGATTTAGAAAAATTAGATGACTATCAAGATGATATAGGCTTAATTATGGAGGTAGAGATTGATTATGACTTCTCCTTTGAAAGAAAGAATACTGAATATTATTTTTACAGTTTAATGGCAGAATACTTTAAGGAAAAAGATAGTAATTGGTTTCCTTATTCAAAAGAAATACAGATCCAAGAATAAACCTCTGCGGCCCTCAGCGTAAAAACTCTGCGTTAAAAGAGCATTGTTTAATTACTTCGTCAATTTTAGATAGAGCAGGGGGAGCTTCATAGGCAATGCCTCCGTATTCCTAACAACATGTGACGATTAAGAACGTTTAAGCTGGGACAAAAAGGCAAGTTAGACTATTAAATCCAAACACTCAGCAGGTGTAACAATCGAAATTCCTTCAATCTCACCTAAATCAGTCAAATCACGATCACCACTAACTAGAACCCAGGCATTTGCCCTAATTGCCAGCTCCAGAAATTTATCATCATCCGGGTCTCTACAAACTTTTAGCTCACCGCTAATTTCAAACCAGTCGGCAATATTGCTAAAATCAAGCAGGAGAGATTTGCGTTTTTCTCGGGAAATATAGGGGTCAAACTTAGGTCGCCAGATTCGTGTGTTAAATTCTTCATAGGTTTCATTTGAAAAGATGATTCTGCCATTTGCAACAAAGTACTTAACAACTTTAGCCGGAGTGCCATTCGGTGAAAGAGCTGCGCTAATTAATACATTGGTATCTATAACCGCAGATTTAACTTTCATCAGCTAAAAGTTCTGCCAGTTTTTCTTCTGTTAAGCCTTTTTTCTGTGCTCCATTGCCTGTTTCATCTAGTGTATGCAATAAGCGGTTTGCATAATAATTTCGCATTGATTCATATTCTTCTTCGGACACGAGAACACCCACAGTGCGTCCTCGGCGAGTGATTTTGACGGGTTCTCTCTGCGCTTTATCAATAAACTCACCAAAATGGGTTTTTGCTTCATTTGCTGTAAATACATGCATATCAATTCCTAAAAAATATAAAGTCAGTATCATTATAGCATGAAAAGAACGAATCGTTCGATTGGTCTGATTTTGTTTGTTTGCTTAGTCAATCGTTATGCGAAACGGTTATAGCCCCATTCTTTCTGCTTAATGATCGCTTGGCGAGTCTCTCTTCTATGCCGTAGCTTCCTTCTTATTTATCTAAATCATTGGATTTGCCACCAGTGATTATTTTAGATGTACTTATAACGTTGGTGTTCGCAATTTTACAATTGTTAAAGGGGCTGTCCTAGATAACTAAAATTATCTAGGATGGTTGCATGAGAAAAAGCAGATTAAGTTGGTACAAACAAAGTCGATTAATAGAGTTATTTGTTGCAGGCACAACAG